>CEQP01153123.1_pt1 | contig 10685 bp, 3 predicted proteins | sample 356291 | NCBI WGS metagenome assembly CEQP01 (sample SAMEA2621221, study PRJEB7988) | marine metagenome | isolation source: saline water (ENVO:00002010), including | reverse complement strand
TGTGATTGTGATTGTGCCATCTGAAAGGCTTCCAAATTGAATCGTACTTGTCGTTGTGATACCATCATCGACATCTAGACCTGCATTAACATATAATTTTTTATAACCAACCCTCATATCTCCATAAATAAATGAATTTATACCCCGCCATTCAAAATCAATATATAATCGATAATCATCTACATTACTACTGGAATGACCTGCTTTACCAATTGCTATATTATAATCCCCCTTTAAGTGATAACCTGCATCTGGACCTATAAATACATTATCTGAACCAGTTGAGAACCTTCCTGCCCCTAAACCGATATAACAATTCTTACTACCTGTTATATTTTCATAACCAGCTGTAGTTCCTATAAACATATTATAATTTCCTGACGATGTTTTACTTCCAGAATCGTGTCCAAGACAAACATTTTTTTGACCAGTCGTAATATTTCCACCTGCCTTATGTCCTATTAATGTGTTTTGGGATCCTGTATTAAGGGATTGTCCAGAATAAGTACCAATGCATGTATTCCATCCTACCCCGTTTGATCGAGCACCTCCATTTGCTGAACCATGACCTAAATAAAAAGAAGTATTATTGTTTGATATAACAATCGACGAGTAATCATATATAGTCAGAAAACCACCTTGAGGTATAGTAAAGTCTCCAGAGAATCCACCCGAGAAAGTATTTCCAGTGATATTCCAACCATCCCCTTTTAATATGCCATTAATCATTACATATCTTGCGAAGGTATCTGCAAAAATCAATGGATCATCTCTAAGTTGGTTATCAATAAATATGCAATTAGACCATGGCTCCGCCGCCGCCCTCTCCTCTTGTTCTGGGCCTGTCTGATGCCCTATACATATAACACGATCATTATCATTGTGTGTGAGCCTTGTCCCTGCTTCACATCCAATCATGATATTTTTATCTCCTCCAACCATATTTTTCCCTGCTTCTCTACCTATCATAATATTATTTGATCCATCCTGAAGATGCGTTCCAGATTCCCATCCTGCACATACATTACACTGTGCGGTTTTAAGGTCCTTACCTGAATGCCACCCTATACATACATTATGCTGAAATGTTCCCCATGTACCTTGGCCTGATGAATAGTCACCACCATTTGTGATACCTTCTCCAGCGCTGACACCAATGCCTATATTATTACTTCCATCAAAACAATAATGGAGGGACTGATAGCCAAGGGCAACATTCCCCTCTCCGCCTTGAATATATTGTCCTGCTTCGCATCCAAGGCCTGTATTTTCTTTACTACTTGACTGCGTCCCCGAGTACCAGTTCTCTCTTCCGGCCCTATACCCCACATACGTGTTCCTACTGTTCCCCCCATGTCCATATCCGCTGTAGCTTCCGATGTATACATTATAGTCTCCAGACGAGAAGGGGGCTGCGGCATACCCTATAGCAACATTGTCGTAGGCGTGGGTGGTTTCATTTATATTACCTCGCAAGCTGTAGTAGCCTAATGAAGTATTGCGCGAAGAATGTGTGTACATTTGGCTGAATGAACCTATTGCTGTGTTGTAGTTGCCCCCCGACTGATTGGCCATTTGTAAGGATTGATGCCCCATAGCAACATTATACTGTTGGCTCGTGAGATACTCTCCTGACCTGGTCCCTATAAGAGTATTATAAGAACCGCTTACCATATACCCTGCCTTAAGTCCATAAGTGGTACAATAAGAGTGAAAATTGGAAGAGTTAGCGGATTCGTATCCGAAAGATGTAGACGCATATCTGTTCCAGGCCCCACCCTGCCCTGCCCACGCACTACGTGCTGTAATCCGTGAGCCATTGATCGACAGATCCTTAACCCATGCATCGTAATAAGTTCCATTCGAGTATTGTGGTAATCCAATGTTCCCTTTTAAATCGCCTTGTATATAATTGGCGTAGCTGTTAGATGGGACGATTAATTTACCATTAATAGTAACTGCGCGATTGTTGTCGGTAGACATATTACCATAGATCAATGATCCCGAGCCAAGGGCACTCTTATCAATATATAAATAATTATCATCTGTATTAGTTGTTGCGGGACCCGCATTCATACCAATACATATATTATAATCTCCATTTATCCAATAACCTGCACCAGACCCTAAATATGTACTATAACTTCCTGTAGTTGAGAGCCTTCCCGCGGAGAGACCAATATATGTATTCTGATTTCCGGATGTATTTTCATATCCAGCGATTGATCCAATGAAACAATTAAAATTTCCTTCAGTTGTTTTCTTTCCAGCATCAGCACCAACCATTGTATTTGTTATACCATCTGTAAGACTTGTTCCGGTCTCTTTACCTAATAAAGTATTATTTGATCCTGTGGAAGAATAACCTGATTTATGTCCAACCATAACATTATTCTCTCCAGTAGCCATTAAGTATCCTGATTCAAATCCCATAAATACATTTTTTTTTCCAGTGCTATTTGAATATCCCGAATAACAACCAACTATTGTATTTTCGAAACCGGAAGTAGTACTTTTACCTGTATTATGTCCGATAAAAGTATTTTTCCCCGCTGTACATAACTTACCGGATAGATTACCTATAAATATTGAATATTCTGAATTATTTGAATATCCTGCTTCTTTACCTATATAAATATTTGAGTTACCTATTATATTATTTCGTCCTGTATTATGTCCTATAAAAATATTATCATCACCAGACTCATTCGACCCACCAGAACTGGTCCCTAAAAATGTACACCTACTCCCGGATGTATTATTATAACCCGCATCAACCCCTATAAATATATTATACTCACCTGTATTTACACCTGACGAACCATATCCGGAATTTCGGCCCATGAATATATTTCTATCACCTGTAGCATAATATCCAGAATTATATCCTATGAAAGTACTAGCTTGGCCATTAATATTACTATACCCAGACCCTGTACCCATGAAAACATTTTGTTTCCCTGTAGTATTCGTATATCCAACCCTCCAACCAATAAATGTATTATTACTTTCTGTATTTACCTTTCCAGCCTCAGCACCTAAAAATGTATTATAGTTTCCATTAATATTCCATATTCCAGACCATCCACCTATAAATGTATTACCTATGCCAATGGTATTCTGATAACCCGACTCAGTCCCTAGGAATGTATTATATGTACCCGTTGTATTATTTTCTCCAGCAGAGTATCCTATAAAAGTCGAGCCGCTAATTGTACATTTTTTACCTGAAGAGTAACCAACGAATGTATTATTTTCCCCTTCAATATTTTCAAACCCTGCTGCATGACCTATAAAAGTATTCTTTTTACCTATAGTATTTGTATATCCCGAAGAGGAACCAACAAAAACATTATTACTACCAGAGGTATTGTTTATTCCTGCCTGAAAAGCAATAAATGTATTACTACTTCCTGTCGAAGATTTACCTGCTTTCAACCCTATGTATGTACTATACCATGACGTTGAATTTTTACCTGCTTCTAATCCAATAAATAAATTTTTACCAGATAAACATTGTTCACCTGCTTTATATCCAATAAATATATTTTCATACATATTATTAAGATTTCCACTATTATATCCAATATATATGTTATTATCATTTCTGTTTGATAACCCTGCACCATAACCTATAGCGATAGAATTACTTGTCGTATTTAAATCTGAGGATGTCCCCCTACCTGCCCCTTGTCCAATAAAAACATTATAATCCCCTGTTGTGAGATATTCACCTGATTCTGAACCAATCAATGTATTGCTTAATCCGGTTGTTAATGATAAACCTGATTTATATCCCATAAGTGAATTATTTGTTGCAGCCCCCATATTACATCCAGACCAAGCCCCGATACATGTATTTCTTTCACCGGTTGAATTTTTACCAGCAATATATCCAATAAATGTCCCCGAATTTGCTGTTTGATTTAAATAGCCGCTTTGGAATCCAATATAAGTATTGTTAATCGTATCTGACGAAAGGTCTTTTCCTGATTGATAGCCAATACATACTGAGTATGATTCTGTATCACTTATATTCCCACCACTTTCATATCCTAGACGATCAGATGTTTTTATTGAATCACTAAATTGAATATTCATTGTACTGGGCATTGTAAAGGTTTGACTATTTGTAACCTCTATGCTTGCACTAATCATAGCTGCGTCGACCCTTGAAAAATAACCAGGTAACCCTGTCAAAGGGGAACCGATTGCTCCAAAAATATTAATATGATCGGTTACTGCGATTAGGGATGCGGAATCACCTCCACCACCCGTGAGTGTAATTGTTGGAATTGATGTATAACCTTCTCCACTATATGTGATATTAACTGAACCAATTGAATTATTGGTAAGGCTACATGTTGCTGTTGCTGTAAAAGACGAACCTAATGGTGATTGAGAAAATGTAATGGTGGGGGGTGTCGAATAATTATTACCCGCATTTGCAATTGTGATTGATGTAACAAAGCCATATTTAATATTTACTCTTGAATTATTAATATTTAAGATATTTGTATTTTCTCCAACATTAAATTGAAATGATGCATTATCCGAAGAATTGTTTGTATTTGTATTAAATATTATAGAAGATAATTCATTATTTAAGTAATTCGGTAATATGTGTAGATTATTTGAGTCATCCTTTCCAATATTTAGATAAATTGATTCAGTATTCCCATTACTACCTCTTATTTTAAAATAGTCATCAGTAATAATATTATTTATGTTTTGTGATGTAGCTACATCGATACCCTCACTACTTGATGATAAACCGGTACCAGTGATTGTTGATAGAAATTGTGCCATTGTAGGTAGTTTCGTTGTTGATGAACTACTTGATTGAAGTAATATTTTATCACTCGTATTATTTGTTACATAATTAGATGTATCATTTATATTATCATGTGTAGATAGATCAAGGTTAATATTAATATCATTTAAAGCCATATTCCCCCCTCCACTCAATCCTTCTCCAACAATTATATTTGTCCCATATGGACGTGAATCTGATAATACAAAACCGGTTTGTGCGGATGATAATCCACCACTATTTGAACTTGTCATTGCAACTGTAGCAACACCTGTCGATCCATTATAAGCAGTAATTATACCGGTATATAGATCACCCCAGTCATCTGAACCGGAACCATTACTTCCAATTGACATGATAGACCATCCTCTATAGTAATCATTTACATTACTTGGATTACCACTTTGTCCATTGAATGTTCCATTTAGTTCTCGTGATGTAGTTGTATTTAGACCAATCCCTGTTCCATCACCAGTTCTCCCTCCAGCTCTATAATTATATAATTTAAAGGTCGTTGAAGTATTTGTTTCTGAAGGGAAGGTGCCTTCAATCGTTAATGTCCCTCCCGATTTATTATAACTAATCACATGTGCAATATATACTGGATTATTAGTAACAATTAAATAATTCATATTATGGCCATCAGAGAGTGTTAATGATGAACCAACCGATATAGATGCTGAACCGGATGATGTAGTATTATTACATGTTCCTGTAATCGTTTCTATTACACCCCAGGATGAAATATCAATTCCAATTGATGAAGAGGGTGTCCATTGTAATTTATTTTGTGAAGATAAATTAACATTTATAGTTGAATTGGGGATATAACCTTGTCCACTATCTAATTTATCAATTCCTGTAATTTCTCCAGAAGAACCAATTGAAGATACCTTAATACTTGCTGGAACTGCTTCTTTATTTATTAAACTATATGCAGTACCATTTGTAGTTGTAACTTCTGGAGAGAGTGTTACACTAATTATTTTTGAAGTTGAATTATAACTTTGAACAACTCCTGTTGCAATTGTTCCATCGACATCAACAGATATTGTCCAACCAATATATACATTATCTTGTGGGCTTGCATTACTATCAAGTGTTTTCTCTGCAGTCATGACACCGCCATATGGTGCCCAGATGAGAGAATACATCGTCGATGTTGTTGTTGTTGTTATCGATGATGATAATGTAATTGTTTTTGAACTTCCATTATAATCTGTAATAATCCTTTCATAATCTGGATTAATTGTTTTAATCATCCAACCATTATAATAATCATCAATTGTGCTTTCATTTGATGATAGAACTGCATTATTCGATGGACCATTTGTTTGTGAGCTAATTGTTCCATTAATAGTTCGAACACCTCCATTGAGCCCTTCTCTTGTATTTATTTCTGGAGGATATGTTAAATCATAACCTTGTCCTGCATTCGATATACTAACATTTGTAATAACCCCTTCACTATTAGATGTCATTTGTATTTGTCCACCCGATCCAACACTCTGTACCGTTAATGTATCTCCTGCAGACCCTTTATCCGGAGGAAGTTCCATTACATATCCTAAATTAGTAGTGGATGAAGAAGATCGGAACCCGGTAAAATTATTTATTCCATAAGAGTATAGCCTTAATTCTTTCCTATTTAAGATACTTAAATTTCCATATGTATCTATTTTTAATCTTTCATTATGATATGTGTCTGTTCCAATACCAGTTGTATTAAATATAATCTCAGAACCGATATATTTATTTGTCCCTTGTGTAAATGTTTTTCCAACCACTCTAGAATGCATACTTGAACTATTATAGTATATTGCATCATCCATTAAAGGAAGGAAATTAATTGAACCAATTTTATCAGAATCATATGTTTTTGTACTTTCATTTGCTGTTCCTCTAGACCTTTTAAATAAAAAATTATCACAAGCACAATCTGCATTGTGTGATAATCTAAATTGTCCATAATTTGTTTGATTATTAATACCAGAAATATTCTTATTGGAATCAAGTACAATTGCTTTTGAAGGACCGGCTTGTCCATTCGTAATTAAATTAATTTTTGAAAAATCATCATCTGTAACCCTTTGTTCAGAATTAGTAAACGGATCAACAAGTATAAAATCACCTCTACATTCAACATTTTTTGATATTGTCGCTGTATTATCAAAAATAGATGATACTTGTGAATCGATACTATTTGTACCCATTGAACTTGATGCCGGCATTATATTATAAATTATATAAATATATAAGAAAAATATAACGATAAGAAATTAAAAATAAAAAAATATATATATATAAATTAAAATGATTCGTATTCTCTTTTTTAATCTTTTTAGTTATGTAATGTCACAAGGTATTAATAATCATAATTGTAATGTAGACGAGGGATATACATGGTGTGAAACATATAATAAATGTGTCAATGAAAATTTTGAACCATGTTTACCTATCACACGTTCATGTATTGAATGTCTTACAAGGAACTTTGGAATAAATAAAGGATGTGGTCCAAAATGTTCAATCTCCTTAATTGAGAATATAGGGCATGAGGGATTTTTAGGTACAGATGAGAATGGTTGTATTGAAGCCCCTAGTATTATATGGTGTGAAACACTGAATGCTTGTATTTCTGATGAAAATATATGTCCTATGAAAGATAGAAATGATTGTGATGATATAATTACTTGTCCAATGTTTTGTGAAAATGGCTATAAAACAAATTCATTTGGTTGTCAAATATGTAAATGTGATATAGTAAATAGCTATATTGAAGATGTATGTCCATTACAAGAACAAAATTGTGAAGGTAATACATATGTTTGTCCTATCGTAAGGGAAATAACACATTGTTCAACTGGCGGTATTCCTGGATATACTACATATGAATTATCATTACAGGTTATTAATGAAGATGTATATAATATCTATGCATTATTTGGAGATAATACTTTATCATTCCAAGGTGGTACAAGTATGTTTATCCCTTCTGCATACCAGGAAGATAATATATTTAATTCTAATTTCGGAGGTATTCCTGAAGAAATTATTTCTATTAATCCGAATTTAAGGTATGATTCTTGGTTAACAATTGGTTTAATCAATGGGGATCCCGAACATCGTATTTCTTCAGTTGGTATTGATTTTTCTGAATGGAATAGTGAAAATGATTTACTAATAAGTAATGGTGCTATATTCCTTTTAGATCCAATGGAACAAATGAATATAAATAAAGGTAATGAATATGTAATTGCTCAATTAACAATACGTAATGATTTACAAAAACATGCACTTATTAATGTCCAAGGTAAAACGAAAGATGGTTTTTCATGGGCTGAAAGATATATTATATTTAATCTAATCAGATCTACAGAAAGCCATGTAGGTCATTAATTATTTGAAACCGATTACCACCAAATACAAAAATTTTTTATAGTATATAGTATATATTACATAACTAGATATGGAGAATAATGAGGATAAGGAACAAAAGAAGTGGAATAAATATTATTGGATCATATTAGTCGTATTTTTATTTATGATAGTACTCTTAATATATAATAGAAGAAAAGGTATCCGTATATCATATGATAATGCTCTAAAAAAAGTTAGATTAACGAATATATTAAAAAATATGAAGAAACATACTTAAAAAAATAGTATAACATATTACTATAAAATGGAAGGAAAGGATTATAAGAATTTTGATATTGTTGTTGAAAAGCTTAGAGGATTTTTTAAGGATGTAAAGGGGTTTCGTGAAGTACATACTCAAAATAAAAAGAGTATCTTAGCTGCTTGTGAAGATCCAAAGACAATCGCGACGTATAATTATGAGGGACAAATTTGGCCTCTCCCCCAGACCGGACAAATGTGGTTAGAGCATTATTTGCTTGAGCATCCTGAAGAAAATGGATTCTTTTGTGTATCTACTTCTTACAGGAATGAGCCGGATCCTATTCCCGGAAGACATGATCGTATTTTCCCAATGTTTGAATTTGAGCTTAAGGGTGGTATGGATGAACTACGGAAAGTAGAAAAGGAACTTCTTGACTACCTTGGATTTTATCGAGTTAATGGGGATTATCCTTCGGGGGATTATGATAAGATATGTGGTGATTATGGTGGCGTTGAAGAATTGGAAAATGAGCATGAGGAACGTCTGAATACTGATTATGGTCCTGTTTTTTTCCTTGAGAACTTTCCCGAACGGACATCTCCTTTTTGGAATATGAAGCTTCAAGATAATAAAACCCATTCAAATAAAATTGATGTAATCTTACATGGTATCGAGACTATTGGATCTGCTGAAAGAAGTGTTGACCCTGAAGCCATGCGTGAAAAGTTCTACTCTATTTCAGGTGGATTTTATTCAAATCTACTTTTCTCCCAGTTTGGAAAAGATCGAGTTGAAAAGGAATTGGATGAGTTCCTTAAGAAAGATTTCTTTAAAAGGTCTGGTGGTGGAATTGGCATTACGCGGATGATTCGTGCAATGAAGCTATCAAAGCTGCTCGATTGTGATGAGGGGGAATGTTGTTGTAAAGAGGTGCAGACTGAAGATGTCCCTGTTGATGGGGCGCCTTCTGAGGATACCCCTGTTGATGGGGCGCCTTCTGAGGATACCCCTGTTGATGGGACGCCTTCTGAGGATGATGGTTGAAGATAATGTTAAATAAAATTAGATCATATAGATCTATCTATGATGTATTTTATTTGAAAAAAAAACAAGTAATTTATTGAGATTAATTTAATTCTTCCCTTATTTCCATTAGTATTTTACCATGATGATTATTTCCCTCCGAGCCTTTGATTCCCCAGAAAATATCTTCTTCATTATTAATTAATTTTGAATTATTTGTATTATTTAATTTATGTAATTCTTCTTTATTTGATAGATAATATTCACGCGTAATATCTTTCATTATCTTTCTTTTTATTTTATCAAAGTCATTTCTTATGGTATAAAATCCTTCTATACCTGGTGAGAATAATTTTCTTCCCATTTTATTTGCCTCACGAGAGGATAGTGTTTTATAATTATATGTTGAGAATATATATTTATATTCTTTTACTCGAGGATCATTATCATTAATTTTTTGTGCTTGGAATGCATTTTCAACAGAAGGATATTCGATCCCATCAAATTTAAAAGGTCTTGCCGTATTGAACGTTGAAAGCCAGTGTTTTTCTTTTGAATACTTAATCTCTTTTTGTATATCTTTTTTCTCTTCTTTTATAACTTCCTTCCCTTCTGGTTCTGGTTCTGGTTCATGGATACCACTAATTAATTTACCTTTAGGAATGAAGAACTTTTTATCATCAGTTGTGGTTGTTTTAATTAATTTAGATTTCTGTGGGGTATCATTTGTAATATATCCCTCGATAATTTTATCACCTTCCATCCAATGGACCCTTTCCCCTTTTGTATATTGAAACTTCTTATTTTTTTTATCCTTATCCTTTTTTGTTTTTTTCTTTTTCTTTTTCTTTTCTAAATCCTTTTTTTCTTTAATATCAATCATTACCTCTGGTTCTTGAAATTTCATGTAAGGGTTGAAGGAATTTATAAGGTTATTTATATCTTGATATTCTTTATTTAATTGTATGATGAGGGATATATATTCTTTTCGAAGGCCTGTTTTTATGGATGAATCAATGGATGAATTATTTAATTTAGTGAGTATATCTCTGCTTCTTTTTGTTTTTTCAATCCGACTTTTATAAAATTTATGAATATCTTCTTTCTTACTTTCAACATTCATTTTATAGAACTCTTCTGTAATCTTATTTATTTTTTCTTGAATCATTTTATCTTTTAATTGTTTATCCTTAAATTCTTTGGAAACATCAATATAGTTATTAA
>CEQP01140444.1_pt1 | contig 10703 bp, 9 predicted proteins | sample 356291 | NCBI WGS metagenome assembly CEQP01 (sample SAMEA2621221, study PRJEB7988) | marine metagenome | isolation source: saline water (ENVO:00002010), including | reverse complement strand
TCATTCTATTATATAATATATAATATATATAAAAGTATTTATATATTAAAACATTTACGTATATAATATATCGGAAATAAACATGATATCAAACCATTATTATTTGAATTAAATACAAATACTTCACTTAAATAATTATCATCTAAATAAGTAGAGTCGGTTATACAATTATCATATTCTATGATAAGGTTATTATAATTATTTGTTAGATTACTTAGATTACTATCACATTCTTCGTGTGAAAGATATAAGTCATTATAATTAATCCTTTCAGTAATAATTAAATATAATTCAAATAATGAAAGTAGACTTACTAAAAAGAACTTAAATTTATATTTTAATAATAATCTTTGATTTAATAAAATAAGGTTATTGTTAATCGGATTCTCAACATTCTTAAAAATTATTTTAACCTTTTCATTTTTATTATAATATTCTGTGATTTCTTTCCTACATAATGGACAAACATTTTTTCTATTCTCAAATAACTTTTCAATACATTGTACACAAAATATGTGATTACATTTAGTTGATGTTTTCGTATTATCATCTAATATTTTAAAACATACGGGACATTCCATATACATAGTATATATATTTAATTATGTATTCCCATGGGTTGATATTTTTCACAGATATCATTATATATACTGATATACATATCATTATATATATAATCTTTTATTGAACCATTCATAATTAATATGGAATAATAATCTTCAATATTCTTTCGTTTTTCTTTTGTTCTTTCTATTATTTCCTGAATGAAATCTTCCTTTATTTTTAACCTTACATTAGCATCCATTTTACTATAATATTTGATTTTTTTTAAAGATTATAAAACAAGCATTCTATATTCAGTATTATTTTATACTATATTATATAGTAGATGTTAGGTTTAATTTTAATAATAGTAGTGATATCATCTGTCATAATTTCAGTATTACATTTTACTGGTAATATAGACTGGTTTAGCACCCTCTTTACGCCAAAAAACTTATTGGAAGATAGTAATTGCGGTACATCAAGTTCTCCAATACCTTGTTTAGAATGCCCTGGAGGTAGTAAAGAAGCCTGTTATTCAGAATGTAGAACCAGATATGGAATAACAGGTACATGTATTAATTTAGAAGATACTTGTCCAGCGTATCCATGTTTCAATAATTGTAATGCATCTTGTACAATATCATCGCCAGATATATCAGTAGATAGTAATATACCAACACCGATTCCTTGGGTAAGGATGTCCCCACGTATCGGTGGGGACCCAGGAACTTTTTCTAAAGCATCAACACCGGATGAATGGAGACCTTATGTCAAGTGGTGGTTAAACACGGAAGATACACTACCCCCACCCCACAACGTTCAATCCCGTCGCGAAGACCCACAAGCCTCTCCCAACACACCACAAGGGACGTGGCAAAGGTATACAGCTTCTGAATTAGAAGATATAAGAGAAGGCAGGAGAACGGGTTTAGTTCCTGGTAGGTGTCGCGAGGGTACGGAACCTATTACTAATATTGAAGAATGTAAAGAAGCATTGGTTACCCTTAGTCTCGTACCTCCTGATTTTGATATGGAACAACCAATGATCCAAAATAATTTAAATATGTATATTAATGATATAAACTATATGGAAACCCTACTTTCGGGATGTGGGGAGAATAATCATGGATATTTTAAAAGTAATTGTAGTGGTTTAAATAGACCATGGGGATGTTATGCTTTTACGCCGCAACCTGAAATGTTATCACAAAAAATAAAACCCCATGATTTTGGATGCTCATCTTGTCCACTATCAGAAGGTTCACTACAAGAAAAATTCCCTATTCCAATATGGAAACAAAAGGCAGGGAATGTAATTGAACGGGGCGGGGGATTTAATATTACAGGACCATTGGAAAGTCGTCCTATTTCAGATTGTGGATTTAAAGAATGTCGTATGGATAATATAAATGATCAAGCTTATCATCCTAACATCCTATCTTCTGGTTGTTCAGGTGAACTCAATTCCGAAGGAATATATATTAATGAAAGCTCACCTACATCTTTAACACCGATCTGTTTTGATTCAGCGACTGTGGCAGTATGTAAATTATCGAGTTAATTTAAAAATTTGACTATTCTAAATGTGAAACTAATCAAATATAGAATTCCAGAAATATGGGATATTATACGATGAGAAGAAATAATGAGGATGCGGATATATATCACCTAGAAAAAAGTATTCCAAATAACCTTCGTAAAGTGTTTAATATATGGAGGGAAAAAATATCTAATTTAGAGGAACGAATTGAAAGGAAAATTGCTGAAGTGAATTCTATAGAAAATTATCTAGAACACAGGTCAAAAGGGTCATGGGAGAATAGTAATAAGGCTTTAGGCCCTCCAAGGGGTAAAAAAATATCCTTCTCTCAAAAAGAGAAGATTAAATCATTCGGTAAAACAGATAGTTTCTTATTCGATTATAATATTAATCTTGAAGATAAAAAAAGAAATACAATGTATACATCAATGGTTAATGATTGGTTATCATATCCGAACCATAAAAAAAAACAATTCTTTAATGATAGATGGAGGCATTCACGATATTCGGGATATTGGACTGATCTTCTAACAGAAACAATTAATATTCTAATGGAAGATAAAAATATTATTCTATGGGGTAGTCAAGGGGGGCATAGAAAAGTGTATGAAAAGGATATAGATCATATTAAAGATCTTTTAAAAGAATGGAATATTCAAATGAGAAAATATGTAAGCTAAACTCATACGGGATTTCTTAAAAGAATATATGAAGGAGATATATACTTAATGATTTAGTTGGTTATTTAAATATGCACTGATTAATCATGGAGTTAAATATTATAATTTATTTTTTATTTATTTTCTATGGAGTTAAATATTTTATAAAACTTGGTATCCTTATTGAAAATAGTGATAGATATTTAATATGTATAAGACAATTAAGGTATATATTTTGGTTTTTATTTTTTATATATTTCATACCAATTTGTCATAGATTATCTAAATGCATTGAATACTATCTTCATTGATTAATAGGTATTTCATCTATACATCGAATATCCTGGTAATCGACAACCTTATCATTATTACAATCTAATGTTTTATAAGCTGTGATGAATTCTTCAAAATCTCCTCTATTACTATTATTTAGATCCATTAATTCCATAATATCTGTATCTTTTAATACTCCACTATCTCTAGGTGCGGCTTTTACACATTCAAATAATGGACAACCCCCCTTTTTTTTATGCATATCGTGTGAGTCTTCAGGGTCAAAATCATATAATGCATGACAGTACCTTGGTTCTCTTTGATTACAATATTCTATATTCCCAGTACCGAGGGCACTATTACATTCACTTTCATTCCATAATTCCCCAAAACTTATTGTAGTTGGTTCTCCAGATGGGTTATATCTATTTCGTCCTTTTGCAGAAATAACTTCACTTCTAATAAAATTACCAAGGTTTTCAAGTGAATTTTGCGGGGGGGGATTTGTTCTTGGTTGAGGTGAAATATGTAAATCTTCTTTCCCTTTCTCTGAAGGGGGCATAAGCGCCTTTCTTTGTTCTTCTAAACACCAATCCTCCATATTTCCACACCCTAATCTATCAAGTCTCTCACGCGTTTGAGATTCCTGGGCACATGCATTACAAGTACTTGTGTCCGTTGCCAGAATCTGTGCCCACCCCTCCCGATCCAACTCCTCCACATCCCCGTCACTATCTATATAAGTCATACTGAAATCCGTTGTTATAGGGCATCTATCAGACATAATCGATTCACAGGTATCGGGTTCAAATCCAATCCGCCCACAACACCCAGTATCAATTGTGGTGTCGGATATCCTGGTTAGAGGTCGTTCAAGTATATCTAATGTAGGTTGTTCTTCCCACCCATCAAGATATTGAAAATTATGTCCATAGATCTCACATACATGATATATATTATCTTGTGGGATCTCATCACAATCAAGGCATTCATATCCCCGGGAAATATGCTCTGCAGTACATTCCCCTCCCCCGGACCCGCAATTGTAAAGTGGTATTTCTACTTCATGTTTTCCCATCGCTATTCCTTTACCGGGGCCACGCCGCCCTCTTGCAGTAAGGCTGTCAGTATCAATTCTTCCTAAAATTTTATCGTCGTGAATTAATTTAGTTTCATTTTCAGGCGATCCATCTCCAAATGTATAACCATTACAATTGGGTTCGATATTACAATGCTCCTGACAATCACTTTTAGTTGTAACATCCCACCTTATTTTACTATTGGGGACTTTTCGTCTACAAGTTTCACCGGTTACTCCTAGGGGGGAAGTATCTATAACTTGACATTGTTCGGCATAGCCTCGGTGCCAACTATTATCTAAAGACAACCAATGTAATCTCCGTTTTTCTTCCTGTTCCTCTATCTCTTCCCCAACCAATGCAACCCCAAGAAGGTGCCATGGAGTAAATCCTTCAATCAGTGTTTCACCTTCATCTTTTCCATCTTTTTCACCTTTATCTGAAAACCCCTCAACAGTACAAATACCTTCCCCAACATCAGTATATATTTTAGTACCTTCTTGATCTGCTCGATAGATACTAATATCAAAATATTTAGATAAATTATCTATCTCAGAAATATCTAAATCATTCGAATTATCTTCATCTACTTTATTGAATAACATAAAAGCATTATACTCTAAAATATTTTCCTTACGTTTATCATATGCAGCTTTTGCCTCTTTAGTAGATGGGCGTATTACTATGTGTGAATCTTTAAAGAATATACTATAGTCCATCCTTCTAGATTCAGAATCAATTAATTCATCTGAAATAGGTTCACCTTCACTAGATAATTGATGTCGACATAATTCTTTCCATTCACAGGTTTCTACATTGTGTCCCCCATCTGGACCGAAGGACTTCAGCCGCGGCCATCCCCCGGCGTCCTGGCCGGCTCTGGTTGTACAAGGCTTCATTGGTCCAACCCAGTCCGAAAGGCCTTCCCCGCGATGGACGGCCAATCGGTCCAAGAACCGGTTTGTCCAGACAGAAAGAATCTGTTCATGATCCGTAGGCCAAATGAGATTAACGTCATCATCCTCATCGTCCATATTCCAACTGAGACCCATTTCCCCCAAGAGACTGTTTACGTGTCCACCGCTTTCGGGCATACGTAATTGATATACAACCCTTATATAATCATTATTTACCCCTAGATATGACATCATTAAGTGTGCACTGATTTTTTGACCATTTAATATTAATTCGCGGTTAGGGGGGGAATCGCCGCTAGATGGTGAGGTAATTGTCCAATATATATAACCATCAGATTCCATTGGTACACTATAATCTATTTCAGTATTTCCTGAATAGGTATAAACACCGGCAGATAAACGAAACCCATAATCATTTTCATAAACAGGTAGTTTAGCCCATAGAGGGATATCTTCAAGATCCCACTCAATTCCTTTAATCCTAACTATCTTTTCACTACTTTCACCATTACAATCGCATACTTTAGTATAGTATCCATTTATAGGATTATTAGCTAATCGGTTTATACCAGTTTTAATACATGCATTCTCAACAAGGATTATATCGGGATAATCCTTTATTTTACCCATATAATAATCAAACAAACTTTCATATGTTCCTATATTTGAAGATTGTGTTGAATCAAACAAACTTTCATATGTTCCTATATTTGAAGATTGTGTTGTCCCCATCTTATTATAATATATATATATTATAATTTAGTAAAACATGTTTGGCAATATTTAAAATGTTTTGGAGATCCTGAAATATCTCTAGTACACGTAGTACATTTACGTATGTGTGAAGGGATCAACGTTTCATGGAAATCTAAACATCCGCCAAAATTTTTAACCCATGGGGCCTTTATTTCAGGAGATGTACAATTTCCAATAAAATGTCCTTTCCCCCCACATTTCCTACATAGTCCATATAATTCACAATAAAGTTGTGCAGCCATTATTTTATCCGAAGCATTCAATGATACCTTAGTAAACATCGATCCTCTAACATTATCAATACCATACGTATTTATCATATTTAATGTCTCAATTAATTCATTTAGATTACCATTATTATTACGTATTGTACCCATTTGTCCAATAACACCATACATCTTTGTCCAATTAGATCCATTTGAGTTTTCATGCATCCAAACTCGTCTATCAATATCATTTGATTCTCCGATATAATATTTACCATTACTTAATTTTAAAATATATACACCACTATTATTCTTCTTAAAACAACAAAAGATACGTTTTATATGTGAAAACATTATGATAATTATCAAACCTATTTCCTTAAGTATTCATTAAGGTTTATTAGTCTTATTTAATATATTTGCATGATGAAGCCGGTCGATCTCTTTTAATAATTTATTCCAACTTTCTTCTTTACTAATAGAGTGATCTTTATCAGTATCTCCACTAAATGACCAAGCACATTCAATCACCTGTTCAGGTAATACTTTAATATTCTTATTCTTACATACTCTTCCAATAAATTCAATCATTTCTTGATTATTATTAATCCCTTGAACCTTTGAAAATCCAAACTCGGTTAGGCTCACAATTTGACCAGATACTTTCCCAAAATTCTTAAAATGTACCATTGCGTCTTTCAAATATTCACGAAGGGTTGGAGAAAACATCGGTACAACATACCCAATGAATATCATATATAAACCATTATTTGTTAGATCTTTACAATCAAGTAAATTATTACTAGAGGTTGTATTCAAGGTAAAATTATCGAAGCTGACACTATTATCCATTATTATACACATTACTCTATACATATCCTTTAAATAATGTTAAAAGTATATTTATATAAGATACTTAAATATAATATTTATATAATAAATATAGGAAACAAATGGAACCAGAACCAGAACCAGAATCCGATTATAATTTAGAAGGACGGATAATCATTCCACAAGATTTTTATTGTCCTATTTCGGGAGAGTTAATGGAAAACCCCATTTCAGATCCGTCGGGACATACATATGAAGAGGAACATATTCTAAAGTGGCTTGATATAAAGGAAATATCGCCAATTACGAACGCACCTTTGACTAAATCCGAATTATCATTTAATATTGCTATGAAAAGGTCCATTGAATCGATTAGAAAAGATTTAAAGAAAGATCAATTAAAAGTCGCTTCTAGAATATCAGATAAAGAATTATCACCATTTACATGTAAGTTAAAAGATATTAAAATTAATCAATACTTAATAGATGATAATCTTTTCATTAATATTCAAACGCCTCATGTGGACATACGTCCACCCATAGATATTGTACTTTGCATTGATGTATCTCATTCGATGTTTGATGAAGCATCATTAAAAGGTGATAAAAATGAAACTATTAATTATGGGATATCCGTATTATCATTAACGATTACTGCGGCTAAAACAATTCTAAATAGTTTAAATGAAAATGATAATATATCAATTGTGACATATAGTTCAGAAGCGAAGGTATTATTTGATCATTTACCATGTTCACCAGAAAATAAACGATTAATTGAATCAGGATTAGATCTTCTTAAACCATTATCTACTACAAATATGTGGGAGGGTATTATTCATTCATTAGATATATTAAGGTTGTCTTCCCCTCCCAAAAGGAATAAGGGGATTATTCTATTAACAGACGGCATTCCGAATGTTATTCCTCCAAAGGGACATCCGTATATGCTAGATAAGTATTTTAAACAACATAATTTTAAATGTATGATATCCTGTTATGGTTTTGGTTATAACCTTGATTCAGAATTATTATTAGATATATCAAATAATTCGGGTGGCGATGGTTTCTCATTCATACCCGATGCATCTATCCTGGGTAGTGTTTTTATTAATGGAATTACGAATCTCCTAATAACAGCATTATATGATCCGTTATTTGAGATTAACTTATCGAATGGTGCGGTTTTTAAGGACTCAAGGAGAAATAAACATACGATTAATATTAATTCATTAAAGTATGGTAAAGAAAAAAATCTTAGATTTAAAGTTGATACTTCACAATGTTCCAAAGGGTACAATGGTATTGTTTCGTCATCACTAAATATTGGAGAAAGTGTTATCACATCAGATACATGTATTAGTCCAACAAATGAATACATGGTTAATCAATTATTAAGGTATGATGTTATCGATATTATAAATGAATCCATTACTCTTCTGAAGTTTAATAATACTTCTTTTCAAGAAAAATTAGATAATATTATTAAAAATGTATTAAGGGAATTAAGTGTTATGCCAGATAATGAATATATTAAAAATATTCTAGATGACCTCAATGGACAAATTAAAGAAGCCCTTAATATGACTCGTAATGGTCAATTAGAAGATTGGTTCTCTAAATGGGGGATTCATTATCTAAGGTCGTTACAGGATGCTTATAATAATGAATTATGTAATAATTTTAAAGATAAAGGCATTATAAATTTTAAGGGTGAAACATTCAATATAATATCAGATTATATATTAGATATATTTGAGAATATAGATCCACCAAAACAAGATATTATTAAGAAACAGATATCAACCAATATAGGTCATGCTTCTACCAGAAGTCGTATTGTTAAGAAATCCACACCCACTTCAAGATTAACAAGCATGGGGGTATTCTATAATCCAGGTGGCGGATGTTGTATTGCATCAAGTAATGTAAAGATGTATGATGGTTCATTTAAATGCGCAAATACGATTGTTAAGGGGGACAGGGTCCTTTCATATGATATTAATAATGATAAATATATAGAAACAACCATTGAATGTGTCCTAAGGACAGAGTGTCTAATTAAAATGGACTTCATTAGGATTAATAATTTAACAATTACACCTTATCATCCAATATATATTGATAAAGGATGGGTTTTCCCAACTAATGTAGATGGTGGTGAAAAAATAAAACATAATTGCAAATATATTTATACATTTATTACAACAAATCGTTTTCCATTAATTGTAGATCACTATATTTTCTCAACATTAGCTCATAACTTGGTTGGAGAAGTTATTTCACATGAATACTTTGGTTCAAATAAAGTTATTGAAGATTTAAAAAGGTTTGAAGGCTATAATAATGGTATTGTAGATATTAACTTATCAATGATACATAGAAACAAAATAAATAATAATGTTTATAAAATATCGGGCGGACACCATTAGTATATTCCCATTTTATAATTCATTACATCATATGTCGTCCCAGACTTTTTCATTATATCTTCTAATTCTTTTTCCGGATCTTTAAATTCTGTTTCAATTAATTCAATTAACCCTTGATGGGATACATTCGGATTTTCAATTTGAGATTTTACTTTCTCGATTCGTATTTTCATTGCTCTTGCAAGATTAATAAGTTGTTTCTCCCCCTGACTACAAAGGTCATTCCCTCTATTTTTAAGGATAGATTCCCATTCTCCCGGCGCGTCAATCAGATCCAATGAATTATCATCGTCACTAATTTTCGGAATTAACCGAATTTCTGTTTCGTTAGTAATTCCGAGTTCTCCCAGGGTCTTTAACCCGTCAGTTAATAATTCGTTACCGCGGTCGATCGAGTCGGGGCGGGCGGGAAGGACTAAGTCAAAACCACATGTCTTCTCTCCCTTCATGAACATGATTTCTTTTTTAAGTTCATTTATTGTATTTGATGGTCCTAAGGAAGTTATATAAAAACGATGGCTGAGCCCGCTAAACACCTCTTCAATGTTGTTAAGCGCTAGTTTTGTATCATCTTCGCCACCTTTTATTATATGGTCCTTTATAATACGGACGGCACTACTATATAATGAATCAGATTTATCCTCTCCATCCTTCTTTGCCGCTTTCCAAAAGGACGTTATTGGAGTAATCCCTAAGCCTCTTGCTATATTTGTAAGTCCTCTCCAAGCAAGTCCACTTCGGCATACAGCTGAAGCATCAGAACCTATACGTTGTTCATCTATATTTTGCATTTTTTCAATAAAATCTTTATTCGATGTAAAATATTCCAATTCAGAATCCCAAATAGAGTTATCGGAGTCCTTCTTCATCCCCCGGTTCCTCATTCGCTCGGAAAACCATGGCCCCCACCCCCTCCAACCAACTACAGGTGATTCCTCAGTATTATCATGTGAAAAATAATTTGTTGGAGCTGCTCTATATCGATATGAAGGGCTTCTTGAGTGGGTGTTTCTTGAAAGAGGGCTCCTCTTCCGAAGCCACCATTCCCTCCAACCACCACCCCTATATTTTTTATTCATTCGTTTTTTGTATATTGATCGCATATTTTTATTTCTTCTGATTCGTGTTTTCTTAGATTTAACCTTTCTTCTAGTTTTCTTTCTTCGGATGGTTATTTTAGCCTTTGAACCAACCTTTCTTCTCGTTTTTTTTCGTGAATGTATATGTTTCTTTTTCTTTCTAATATTTATATGAGTATTTTTTGATTTCATATCAATATAGTATTACTTATATTTTAAATAACATCAATTCTATGAAAGGATACAGATTTTTACTCTTTATATAGTAAATGAACCAGTTAACACTTTCTGTATTTTTGGTATTCCATCAAGGATTCTTTAAGGAAGAAAAACACCTATAATGAGGGAAGGCGCGATTTCGTTAACGTAAAATTTGAAGGTGGTT
>CEQP01048898.1_pt1 | contig 10706 bp, 11 predicted proteins | sample 356291 | NCBI WGS metagenome assembly CEQP01 (sample SAMEA2621221, study PRJEB7988) | marine metagenome | isolation source: saline water (ENVO:00002010), including | reverse complement strand
ACAGCAATATTTTTAAATCCGCACTTTTTATATATTAATTTTATTGCTGCCTCTACGCCCAAGGCTCCAGTATTAGTATAGTGTCTATGGGCATAATCTTGTAATGCAAAATCTTTAAATTCTTTATCGAAAGCTTCAAAGGAATAATTTTCAAACGACTCTTTAGAAAACTTAACTGTAGCGTTATCTAGTATTTCTTTTTTAAATCTATCACCAAATATTCCATGTCCGTATCCAATTGGTACGGATGAAAACATGTTAAATAAATCTAAATAATTTTTGCCGCTTTTTGCGTCGTAAAGAAAAGATCCTTTGCTTTTAGAAAAGTCAGCTAATATATCAAACTTGGCCATCTCCAATGTATATGTGCTCTACGTCTTCTCTGCTGACAGCGAACCTTATAGACTGACCTTCTCCGGAAGCAGTAATTTTGTGCTTCTTGTCTCTTTCTATTAAGACTACATCTCCCTGTTTGATCTTAAGCGTTCTGCCTTCTACCCACCAGTCCCACTCTCCTTTGACAATGTACCACCATTCGTCCCAATCAGAATGGTAATGCATTCTATTTCCTTCTCCCGGCATTTGGGCTATTAATGTAGCAGAGTTAGATTTGGTATTTATAACAGTATGAGACCAGCACTTATCATCTGGATTCTTGGAAATAATTTCATTAATTTTAGTTATTTCCTTGTTGTACTCATACATAGTATTATTATCTACGCCGTCTTCTATTAATATCCTAAGTCTGTCAGAATCAAAAACTTCTCCGTCGTCCAAATATTTAACAGGATATTTATTCCCAAGTTTTATATGTCTAGCTATAGTTTCAGCTAATTGAAAATCTTCTTCATTATCAATGTCTACAGTAGAGTAGCCCTTGAGAGTAAATGTGCCTATTTTCCCATTTGCCCCGTGGTAAGCGGCGTCGTACTTTTTGTAATTTTCAACATAACTATCTTTGGTCCAAGCCATTAGTGAGCAGGCGTAAGATTTAACAGGCTCTAAATCTTGTGATCTTGGAGTGATATTTGTTTTATCGAAGTTTATTGGCTCATTATTATAAAGACATTCAATTTGGTTATCGCAAACAGAGATTAAAGTGTCATAGTCGTTATCTACCATGTCCTTGGCAAACAAATTTATTTCTTCGCTTGTTATGAATGGAGAAGTGGGCAATATTTGAACTAATACATCAGCGTCTACATTTTCCAAAAAATCTAAAGCAAAGTGATCATTAGTAGAATCATCAGAAGAGAGATGCTCTGGTCTTTTATAAAACTTAATGCCGCATTTTTCAGCGATAGAGGATAGCTCTTCAGATTCAGAGTTTAAATATATCTCATCGAAACAATCAGCTTTAACCGCAGCTTCTAAGCAGTACTGAACCAAGGGCTTGTTGTTTAACAGCCTTATGTTCTTCTTGGGTATTCTTTTGCTTCCCAGCCTAGCTGGGATCATAGCTACAATTTTTTTCATTTTATAAAAACACTATCTATTTTATCGTAGTTGAAATCTTCCTTCTTTAAGTAAAAATTATCAAGAAGGAATTTGCCTAGTCTTTCCGGGTCTTTGCAGTTTTCGTTTTCGTCGTAACAATCGGGGTTGAACGGAGCTATGTTTTGGCAAATTTCATAGCCACAACCAGAGTCCCACATTTCTGGATCTTTTATGATATTGTCTATAGTCTGTGGATGCGGTAAAACAAAAGTATGCTGCCAAGGCTTGCAAGATACATACTCTGGCCTGAATCCGCTACTAGCGCCATCCATGCTAGTTTGATGGGAGAGGAAAACATCTTTATGTATATAAAAAGTTTTATTGATAGAAGAGCATATAAAAGAAAAAATTGACTCTGTGCAATGTGATGCAAATATATCTGGCATTAATCTATTGTCAAATTTTTCATAAATTTCATTATCAAAAAGTTGAACGTGAAGGTTAGTTGTTTTACCTAAGGGTATCCTGAAATGTCCATCCTTGAATAAAGTCTCTTGGCCTGATTCGTCATGACGATCTTTTCCTTCGTCATACCAAAGCCAAGTACCAGCGTCTGTGTCAGTTCTGCCAGAAGTCATGCCACAGTTCTCTTCTTTATGCAAAGTATATAGATCTTTTATGACTTCGTCATTAGTAGAAAATTGATTCCCAAAAGTAATACCGGAGTCTATATATAGATAGGTGTCAAAGTTTCCAAAGTGCTCGACGTTTTTCTGTACAGTATGATTAAAAGATACATTAACAGGTACTAAGTCTTGAATTACATTAAAGGTTATTCTATTTGAGAAAACGTTTTGTAATTGACTTATTGAATCCGAAGTATTCTTGCAGCTAGAGAGTGCTACTTTAAAGTCGTCAAAATCTTGCGCTAGAATTGACTCTATTGATTTTACATAAGAGAATACATTCTCTCTTCCGGAGATTCCGCAAGTATTAAATACGGCTAAAACTTTACTCATAATCTAACGTTAGGATAATTATTTTCAAACCAGAGATAAGATTTCTTTAGGGACTCTTTTAAGTTAGTGAATTCAAATTCAGGAAACAGGCTCTTAAGTAGAGTAAGGTTAGATTTCCTAGCCGCTTGACCTTTTGGTTTTGAAGTGTCGTAAACAACTTCTCTTGGATACTCTGCGACCTCTTTAAGAGTTTCAGCTATCTCTTTAATGCTGTACTGAGTTTCTCCTGAGATTAGAAGTCTCTCTGGTACATCTTCTTTTTCTAAAAGTTGTAAAATAATTCTAGAAATATCATCTACATACAAAAACTCTCTGATTGCTGACCCGTCGCCCCACACAACAAAGTCGCCACCTTCATGCTTTGCTTTGTACATTTTGTGGATCAGAGAAGGTATAACGTGGCCGGAGGCTAGATCAAACAAATCATTTTCTCCAAAAATATTTCCGGGAATAATAGAGCAATAATTATTTACCTTGTACTGATCCTTGTAGGCTCTTATCTGTACATCTACCATTCTCTTTGCGTGGGCATATGCGAAATTCGCTTCAAAAGGTGGGCCAGCATGCATATTGCTTTCCTCCATCTCTTTGCCGTCTGGAAAAACGCAAACAGAAGTAAAAGCAAAAAACTTTTCTACGTTATTGACTGCAGCGTGATGAATCATGTACGCATTCATCAACAGGTTCTGATAAAAGAAATCTGCTTGCGCCGACAAATTGCCTGCAATCCCTCCTACTTTTGCAGCCGTGTGTATAACATAATCCGGCTTATGCTTTTCAAATAAATCTCTTACATCACTTTCTACTGTTAGATTGCCGTCTTCTCGGGTAGTGAATACGAAGTCATAATCATAGCTTTGAGAAAGCCTTTTGATTGAATTTCCTACCAAACCTCCGCCACCTGTTACTAATACTTTTTTCATTACTTGACCGCTTCTACATTCAGACTCATTAACTTCCCTTCTATTATACCTCTTTTTTGCCTACTTGTATAAGAAATCTTAGGAAGATAAGATTGGCTATAATCATCTATATAGAAATGCTCAGTATCTCTCCAGTCGTACCTTTCTACTGAACTAAAGCCAGTTTTTGTTAAATCAGTCTCAAGCAACTTGAAATCCCAGCCAGAATAGTGAAAATCGTACGGATGTTTTTGCGAGCCGTACAAAAAGCACTCTAGCATCTTTAGGTCTTTATGGCAGATATAGTGCTCGAAAACTGCTTGTAGGTCAGGGACGGCGAGCCTTAGTATTCCTCCTTTCTTTAACACAGAGAACCACCTCTTCATAGCTTCAGAAGCTTCCTGTCTGTTGGCATGCTCAAGTACATGGCAAGCGTATATTAAATCAACAGATTCGTTTTCTACATTTTCAAGCTTGAAGACATCATCAACTAAATCTGGCTGTACATCTTCTCTTATATCTACATTTGTAAATCCATGAATTTTTTTATGAAAACAGCCTAGGTGTAGTTTGTTCATAGCTTGTAATTTCTTCTTTCCCAGTATGGACTCTCCGCATCCCAATTATGAGTATTAGTTTTCCTGTCCACTCCTGAGCCTTTATACATTTCGGCCATTAGAGGATAATCATGATTGTGGTGCGCTGAAGATACGACTGGGTCATTAGGAGTCCAGTCCGCGCTTAAAACCTTACTTGGAGATGAATAAATTGTACTGCCAAAATTCTGCATTCTATATGCTAAATCGTGAGTGTTGAAATTTACATGCTCAAATCTACAATCGATACCACCAAACTCAAAGTAGGTATTTCTATTATACATAAACAAAGGAGCTATTTTCCAGTGAGCTGATATTCCTAGTCTAGCTTGATCTGCATGAGTAGCTCCAATCCAGTATGAATCATCTTGATCCTGAGTACCTGTAAAGTTTTTTCCTTCGGAGTATCTGAGTGTCATACCGTCTCCTTTCGGCATTGTCTTTAACAGCTCCAAGCATTCTTCCAGTGAGCCTATTTCTAATTTTATATCGTCTGGTATCCAGCAGATATATTCTCCTGCACTTAATGTAGCTCCAAGCTGTACGCATCTGCTTGGATGCCCAAAATCTCTGACATATCTAAAATTGAGTTTATCGTCAAAATAATTACTTGGAATCTTTGGGCCTATAAAAATAACTTCAAATTTATTTTTTTTAAAAGTAGAATCAAGTTCTTCGTATATTCTTGCCCAGTTTTCTGGACGAATGCCCGGTATTATTACTGATATATCAAACATTTTTTAGTTTATAGATATCGCATTCTATATCGTATACGTAATCCATTCCTTTCTTATAGTTTTTTATTAGTTTGTATACAGAGTTGTATGTTATTGAAAAGTCTTTTAATTCGCTTTGAACGGTCATTGGGTCATTTGGTAATCTGTGGTATTTAGCTCCATTGTACTGAATTGCCTGCTCTCCATTATAATATAGGAAAGCTCCTAGATACCAATCAGCCATGCTCCAAAGTTTCGGGTGCATGATGTGCTCGCCCAGAAGGTTTTCGTAAGTGCTTCTCTCGACAATTGGAAAAGGTGTGACATGAAATCTTGGCATGCTGAAAACATTTTCTGCCTGCAGCAAATTCCTATGGGTAGGGCCCTCTTCAACAAACGTAATTTCATCTGTTAGCCCTCCTGCTAAAGTTGTTATTTTGAACTTTCTATCTTTAAATAAATCAGATTTTAAAAAATCTATAACTCCAAATATGTCTCCTATTGCAAAATGATCGTCAACGCAAATAGCCAGATAGTCACCTTTGCTTATTTTTGCACAGTTATTAAAAGCAACTTCTTGCCCCAAGTTTTCTTTTTCTTCAAGCCAGATAACCCTATCGTCATCTATTTTGTCTGGATGAGAAATTATGATTTCAAAAGTATACTTACTTCCTTTTGAGAGTTGGTAAATTGAAGAAACAAAGTTTATTCCAAAGTCTTCATATCTTTTGATAGAAGACATTAAAAAACTAATATCTACCTTGTCTTCATTTTTCATTATAATAGTCCCCCCACTCTACAAGTATGGTAGACTTTCCGTCTTCTCTCTCGTATGCTTTTTGGTAAGACTCGAATATTTCTTCTGGTTCATTTAGTCTAACAACTTCTATATTTGGAGCCATAAGTTTAAAAGAATCTGTATAGTCCCCAACATGTTGATGCTGTGGATGCAAGGGTCTTTCTGATCCTATAGATGTTCTGATGATAACCTTTGGCCTGTATTCAGACATTTCAGGTATTTTATCTAAGTGATTTACGATTTGATTTGTGGCCAGAAGCAAGAAATTCCATCTAGGGAAAATAGAAACAGGCACGTTGTCTCCAGCTAAAGCCAAACCGTTCGTAAAGCCCATTTGCATATCTTCGCAGACAGGAAACTCAATAAGCTTTTCTTTAGCCACATCTTTTAGGGTGTTGCTCATGCCTGTACCCGCAACCTCAACAGCTTGACCTATGAATAGCGTGTCTGGCTTTTCTCCAAGCCATTCCATAGATCTTTTTAGCTCATCAAAATATTTCATTAGAATTGGATTCTTTTGCCTGCTCCAGCATGTGGATATTTTGTATCATATTTGTAATATATAACATTGCCTCTTGAATTAAGTAGATCTAGCTCTTCGTAAGAAAGGTTCTTCATATTCCAAGTTTCTCTTGTGTTAGTGCAGACGCTTTTACCGTTATCCTCCACTACCCAAGTGATAGGTAGATTCTGAGAAGTAGAATACTTTACGTTTTCGTGGAACGAGCCTGTTTCAGAGGTCATTTCTCCGACGAAACACCAAACATTCGCCGTAGAACCTTTTCTCTTTTCGGCCAAAGCTCTGCCATTTGCGATAGGAATGCTGCCGGTTACAATAGCAGAAGAGAAAATTCTGTACTCTGGGTAACACAAGGTTATAGACTTTCCTGCTAGTATATCTTTCTTAAGTTGATCTCTAGGCACGCCCTTTAGTAAGCACTGATAGTGGCTTCGCCAAGTGCAAAATACATAATCCTCTTCTTTTACATCTTCAAATATTTTAATTATCTTTTCTTCATTGCCACTATATAAATGAATTGGAGCTCTAATTTCTGCATTATTAAAGCATTCCCCTATCTCTTCCTCAAAAGATATTAAGTCTTGTGGCGTTAGATTAGTTTTCATTTAGTATTTCAGTTATATAGTTAATCTTAGACTCCTCTAACTCGGGATAGTTTCCAATGTACCATCCAAAGTGGTGACAGTGATCCGCTTCTGGATAGTCTAGTGGGTCAGGAGCCTTGTAGACACCATTGATTTTGATATTAAAATTCTTAACATATTTTTCTATGTAAGGTTGGCGAATTTGGCTGCCGCCTCCAGACAGGCCTCTTCTAAACTCTATGTCATGCTTGTTTAGTTTTTCCTCTATCCTATCTCTTAAATTAAAGTCAGGCTCATTTAGGATGGGGGTAAACGCATAATTAGAGTTGCCTTCATGATTCAAGTCAGTTCTAAACTTTTCTGAGTCTAGATTGTTCATGAAAGTATAATAGTTTTCATTTCTGCGCTTGTTGTTAGCGTCAAGTCTTTTAAGTTGGTTAGACGCAAGGACAGCGTTGATTTCAGTGCTTCTGAAATTGTAAGCCGCTTCTGCAAAGATGAAATCTGAGTTTAGATCTGGATACTCTTCTATATACTCGTTTTTAAGAGTATCGCTAGAAGCTTCTCTGACCATACCGTGAGATCTGAACATTCTGCAGAATTGATATATCTCAGGATCATCAGTGCTTACCATCCCTCCTTCGATAGAGGTCATATGATGAGCATAATAAAAAGAGAAATTTGAAATCTTGCCAAAAGTTCCAACCTTCTTTCCTTTGAAAGTCGCGCCATGAGACTCGCAAACATCTTCTACTAAAATTAAATCATTATCTTCGCACAGCTTTAGTATTTTGTCTGTTAGCCCGTTGTATCCTAAAACATGGGTTAGGAATACTACTTTAGTTTTCCTAGTAATTTTTTCTTCTAATTCGTCTTCGTCTATAGCAAGAGTTTTTGGATTGATGTCGCAGAATACAGGAGTAAATCCATTTTGTAAAACAGCTGATATATCTGATATCCAAGTAATTGGCGGAACTATAACTTCTGCACCCTCTGGTAGAATTTGCTTTAAAGATAAAAAGGTTATCTGGTTAGCGGAAGACCCAGAGTTGACCATTGTATTATTTGGCATGCAGAGCCGAGTTGGGTCATTGGTTAGCCATTCTCCCCACTCTTTTTCAAATTGTTTTACTCTTTTATTATTAGTAAGTATAGGTTGAGGGTCTTGCGACAAGAAATCAACTAAGACGTTTAAGTCCTCCTTGCTAATATTGTCTGACATTAATGGGTGTTTCATGCTATTTCTTCAGCTTCTTCTACAAGCAATCTTTTTAAAGTTATTCTGCACATTTTTTTAATGTTGTCAGCCTGTTTTTGTCCATACTTGGATTTTATTCTTTCCAAAAACTTTTCGTTCATATGGTACTTATTAAAAGCTTCGTCTCTGAATTTTAGGATCTGCCAAGGCTTTAGCGAGTCTGTTTCCGAGCAAACAGAATCATAAGAATGAAAAGAATATCCAGAGTATTCTTCTGGGAGCCTGTGACCTTTGGCGACAGCATCGGCATATAGCTGACTTCCCGGAAGAGCCATTGCTGCATAAGCGTTCCATCCAGAAGTGCAAAGCTCTAAACTTAAATCTAAAGTCTCCTGCATCGTTTCCATTGTGTCTCCCGGAAGCCCAAATATATAATTTGCCATGACTTCTATGCCTGCGTCATGAATTTGGTCAACCACTTCCTTTATTTTAACATCTTTGAATTTGCCTTTAGATACTTCAAGTCTAACTTCTCTGCTACTAGACTCGATTCCTAGAGCTATATATTTAACGCCAGCATCTCTTAATAAGGTAAGCGTCTCTGGATTGGAAACGGTATCAATTCTAGAATAAACCCAAAGCTTTAATTTATCTACATACCATTTTTTGCTTAACATTTCACAAACTGGAACATAGAATTTTTTGTTAAGTAGGAAAAGCTCGTCAGTTATCTTTATAGTAAAAACTCCCTGCTCTGCAAGTTTGTCAAATTCTTTTATGATAAACTCTGGAGACCAGTGCCTCATCTTGCTATAGTTACCAGCCACTCCAGTTTCTTCATTATCGTCTCTGTTGATAATATTGATAATGCAAAAGTTGCAACTAAACTTACAACCTAAAGAAGTTTGAATAGCTGCATAAGGAGTTCTAGAATCTTCGTCATATTCTGCATGCCACATAGGGCTTCGATAAAGATTTAAATCTGGCAAAAGATCCCAAGCGTAACCCGGTAAATCTTCATCTAAATCAGTTACGACAGATTCGGGTGGGTTAAAAGTAGGTTCTCCATTTTTTCTGTAAGCTATTCCTTTTACGTTAGCAAGGGTCGATTCATTTATGTCTCCAAGAGATAAAACTCTTAATAGCGATTTTACTCCTTCATTAGTAAATACAAAATCTATAGAAGGCTCTTCACTCAAAGCTTTGAGAGGTAAAGCTTGCACATACGAACCTACAAAAGCTATAGGTGTAGATAGGTTATCTTTAATGTATGTGCTGAGCCTCGCGGCTCCGCTCATACTGACGACACCAGCGTTAACATTTTGCCCGTAAACAACAAAGCAAATAAGTTTAGGATTAAGAGAGCTTATTCTCTCTAAACTTTGTTTATCGGATAAATTTTCAGCCAGAGTATCTAGTATGCCTACGTTATAACCTTTGCTTCTAGCGGCTTGAGCTAAGAGTAAAGCCCAAGTGGGAGGCTCTATTGCGCTATAGTCGTTGGATAGATCTTGATATACTGCGCCAGAATTATTTGGAGATACAAATAATACGTCCATTACAGGTTAGTATGTTTTACGTTAGCTTTACTGAAAACTTGATATGCTCTCACTAGCTCTTGAATGCCTTTGTCTATATCTACTCTAGCTTCCCAGCCTGTAGCTTCAAGCTTATCATTGCTAACTATATAGTTTCTTTTATCTGGGTCAGAATTTATTTCACTTGTCGTGATGACAAATCCCGGAACGTGCTCTTTGATTTTTTCGCAGAGTTCAAACTTTGAAAAATTAGCGCTAGACAAACCGACGTTATAAGATTGGCCATATGGGTTAAAAGGATTATTGTCATCGTCTATAAAAATAGTTGCCCCTTCGTTATTTGGATGTGGCCTATGTCCAAACATATGAATGAAGGCATGGGCGACATCTCTAATATGTATGAAGTTTCTCTTAAAAGAACTTTCAAATAAAGTGATGCAGCTATCTGTGACAGCCCTCAGAACAAAGTCGTTTACAAGCAGATCCTTTCTGAACCTGTAAGAAGTACCAAATACAGTAGCCAGCCTAAGAGAAGTGTGCCCAGCACCAAGCACCCATTCTTCTGCATCGCACTTTGTTCTGCCGTAAACAGAGATAGGCGCAAGAGGGGTTTCTTCTGTGCAGTGAGCCTCACCGTCGCTGACCCCATATCCGCTGTTTGTGTTAGGGTAAATTATCCTGCATTTAGTAGATTGAACAATATACTTTACATGCTCGAAGTTAACTGCTGTAGCAAGCTTTTCGTCTCTGGCGCAGGCAGGGAAGCCAACAATTGCAGCTAAAGGAATAACATAGTCGTTATTTTTATCTAGCTTTTGCAACTGCTCTAGTAAAGAATTTTTGTCTCTTACATCTCCATAGACAAACTCAAACCTATCTTTAGGATGTTTAAAAAAACTAAAGAGCCCGTCCTGCTTGTACATCAAGTTATCGTAAACAATAACCTTTGCATAGGGAAATCTATTCAGTATCTCCTCGGTCAGTACAGTTCCTAAATATCCTGCTCCTCCTGTAATAAGAACTTTCATTTAAAATATGTCCCAGTTTTGAAATTCTGATTTTAATTCTGCTGCCAAACAATCAATCTTTAAATCGACTCTTTCTCCTAAGCCTTTAGACAAAACATTCTTGGCTGTATTCCTAACTCCGTTAATCGAGTGAGTCAGCTTCAGGGCAGACAAGTCTTGATTTTCGCCGCCTCTACATTTGCTTTCGTTCTCCCAAATATATCTATTAGAAAGCATAATAATCATAAGAGACTTAACTATGTCAGAGTTTAGTTTAATATCTCTTTCTTCACAAATTTTATCCAAATCGTGTTTTATGTCGCTTACCTCTTGGTCGTAAGCTTCTTTATTTTCTGGAATAAAAATAGACTTAAGAATGCAGATAGACAT
>CEQP01164675.1_pt1 | contig 10710 bp, 4 predicted proteins | sample 356291 | NCBI WGS metagenome assembly CEQP01 (sample SAMEA2621221, study PRJEB7988) | marine metagenome | isolation source: saline water (ENVO:00002010), including | reverse complement strand
TTTTTGCTTTCATTTTTGTTAATTTCTTATCTATTTTTTTTCTTTTTTCTTTTATTCTCTTCTTCAATAATTTTTTTTCCTTTGGATTCATACTAGCTATTGTCGTATCTAAAATTATACTCTGATTTGCCAAACTATCTAATTCTGTTTGTTCTTTCTTACTTAACATTATATTATTATGTATATATATAAATAATTAATGAATATGGAGAAATGTTCGATATGTTTGGAAGGAATAACTAATTCTTCTAAAACGAATTGTAACCATCATTTTTGCTCTGATTGTTTAAATGATTGGTTATCTCAAAATAAAAATACATGTCCAATATGTAGAACAAAATTAGAGAGTTTTATCACAAATGATATAACTACTAAAATTATATCAATTAATTCTAATTCACGAAATATTGATCCATCAAATACTATTGTAGATATTGTAGATATTGATCCGATTTATTCACAATTCATAAGAGATATACTAACTAAATATACAAGAATTAGATGTTTTTTATATTTAATGACATTTGGATTCACATATACTCTTTCAAAATTTTTATCCGTTAAACATGCTAATTTAGAATTAATTGAACAAATAAATTTATGTGAATATAATTTAACAAGTCTCGGAGAAACAATCTATTATGGCCGTAATAATATATTAGTATATGATGATAGTATTCATAGAATGCGTAATTGTATAGTATCAGATTATTACTATAATCAATGTTTTCCTTAATTTTAAATATAATAACTAATAAATGAATGGAATAATCACAATTTTAATTATACTTTTATCGTATTATTGTGTATATAAATACTATCCACAATATATTAAAGAACAATATAATTATTATTTAGGTGGCTTTGTTATAGTTTATTTAATAATACTATATCTTTTCACTTATGAAAATGAGTTTATGTATAAAGTATTTAAAAATATTTATGATACTTCCAGACAACCATTATATTCTTTTAATGCTCATAATTCAAATGCGGAACTATATAATTCTATAGATCAAAGTAAGAATATTAAAGATGTTTTGGCCATTCAACAAAATGGAAGGTGTGAAAAATGTGGAAATATTATTATGAAACAAGATTTAGGATATTATAAATTGAATTATAAAATTCCTTTACAATATGGTGGGAAAAATGATGTTAATAATTTATCTTTATTATGTCCTTATTGTTGATATTTATTTATGTGACTCGGGTCTTTGGGGACGACGAGGGGGGGGAACATCTCGTTCGTCTTCATCCACTTCTTCTCCTCCTCCTTCTTCTCTTCCTCCTTCTTCTCCTCCTCCTTCTTCTCTGCATCCGCGAGCTTCCGCAAGGATCGGGCGCGGACATCTGGCGGCAAGCACTCGCAGTCCCACTGCGGCTTCGTCGAAGGATCCTTCCCCCAGTCCTCGCAATCTTCGATGGTGTTGTTGCCGCTGCCCATCTCCACGCACCTCTTGCACATGCAGCTGTCCTCTTCGACGCCCTTATATCCTTTGTCCTCTTCACCGCCCTTATATCCTTCCGTGTTGTAATAGTAAAGTCCAGCAATAACAGCACCACCTACTAGAAGCTGAGTCATTGTAAAACCCATATATTTCTTTCCACCCGAAGACTTCTTAGAAGACTTCTTACTGGAACCCATTAAGATCTTACTTAAAGAACCAGATAAAGATTTAGAAGAACCAGCGCGAACCTTCCCCTCACCACGCATAATCGCTATAACAGTAACTAAGACAAGAATACCAAAAATGACAAATGGAATCGGAACTAAATTATTCATTTTTATACATTAAAATAGATTTTAATTTAAATACAATTCGATAAACTAATATGAATCATGGAAATTAACATTAAAATAAATAATAAAGAAGATATTGAATTTCTTTCTAAATTTACAGATGAGAAATTAACTAAAATAATTGAAACATCTATCAGTATAGGATTAAAGAGTATACAAATGAGTGAGGTTAATTTAGATTGTCATAGTTATATTGAACCAATGAAAGAAATTGTTTCTTCCTCCAATAAAGAATATAAAACTAAACTTGAATTAATCGATGATAAATTAGAAAATTTATTATCTATAAAAAGTAATGCTTCGAGGAAGGGGAAATTCGGGGAAGATATATGCAGAAATAGTTTAATTCAACAATATCCTACATGGGAATTTATTAATGTATCGAATACTGGCTATGAAGCTGATTGTAGAGCAAAAGAAACACCAATTGGTACTATATTATATGAATTTAAATATTATGATTATAATGTTACTAAAGATCAAATTACAAAATTTCTAAGAGATCTTGAATATACCAATATAAATTATGGAGTCTTTGTATCGAATACTTCTGGGATAGTTGGTAAGAGAAACATTGAATGGGAAATTATTGAAAACAAACTTATAGTTTTTGTTTCAAATATGGGGTTTAATGGTTATGGGTGTATAATTGGGACAGAATTATTATTATCATTGGTAAATATAGGTATTTTAGATAAAAGTAAAGATTGGTTTTATTTGAATAATTATGAACTTACAAGTATTCTTGATACTATTTCAGAATCATTAGAGGATTTAAAAAATAATATTGAATCATATACTAAACATAAATTTTTAATATCTGAACAAAGAACAAAAATTAATCTTTGTTTAGATACATTAGAGAAGAGTTCATTTATGTGTTTATTGGAATTAAATAATACTTTTCAAAAAATATTAATAAACACAAAAAATTACAATTGTAAGGATAAGATATTAAAAACAAATAATGATGAATTTATTGAAAATATTGAATTAGATAAATTTAAAAATTTAATTCAGATATTATTGAGTTTGTGTGTAAACTGCGAAATTTATAATGATGATAATAATATTTATATAAAAAAGAATGAAAAAATAATTTGTAAAACTAAATTTTTAAAAAATAAGATTGATTTATTATTTCCGATATATCATAAAAATTTAAATATAAATATTGATTATGAAAAAATAAAAGGTAATGATATTATACTAGAATTAAAAGATGATATAAATATTATAAATATTATAGAAACTAGATTAAATGTGTAAAATAATTATATAATATATAATATTATGAATATTGCTAATCCTGAAAAAAAAGAGGAGGCTTTGAATAATGAAATAGAGAAGATTGAAACAGGTAATAATCAAATAATCGAAATTATAAATGAAAATATTGAATTATTAAATGACAATACGTCTAAAATTATTAATTATGCTCAGAGTTTGCCGACTGGTGCTATAGCTGGTAGTGAATTATCATTATCTGGCAATAGAGACATAACGAGTAATATTAAGTCACATAAATTAAATTTTAAGAAAGGTCCTCATAGTATATTTAAGAAATCAGAGGGATATGGACCTATCTTTGATAATCCAGGGACTTGGAATGATGAAACTATAGCTAATTTAATTAATACGTATGCACAAGATATATTTACTAAGGTTCGGGAAGCTTTTCCGGGCAAAGTATTGACACCCTTCGATTTTAGAAATTATATAACTATAGCATCACCTACATTCCGTCAACCATTCTTTTGGTATGTTGATAACTTAAACGATTTTGTTGATTTATTTAAAAATAGGATCTATGATACGTTTGGTAAAAAAGATGATGAGAAATCAACATTAGTATTAAAGGCGTTGAAGCTGGAGGGAATGGATGATAATTTAAAAGTGCTTATTCGACAGATAATTGATTTAGATATTGATATTAATGTTAATATGAAATTATCCGTACAAACAAATAAGGATGAAAATGGTATTTATTTTGAATTTACAAGCCAAAATTTAAATAATACAGAAGAATTAGATTATAAAGAATATGTACTTAGTACAACTACTGCTTCTGGGTCAAGGAAAGAAGATTTAATGAGACGGTTGTCTAATACATATACTGGTACATTTAATACTAAAATGCTTACTTTTTGTGAGAAGATTTATGAAAGAATATTTCCAACAATGGATCCTAAATCAATAGGAGAAATTATTAGTAATTATAGAAATTTAGATTATTACAATGCGGATATTGATAGTAGAACAAATAAAGGAGAATTAATGAAAGACGATATGTTATATTTAGGGAATGAATTTAAAGGGATATATTATTTTATTAAAAAAAAAGATCTAGATCTAAAAATAAAAGATATAATTAGTGAAGTACAGGTAGAAAATAAAAGTCAAGTTGATGTATTTACAAAAATAGCCTATAATATAATTAGTAGATATGATACAAATAATGCTACAATTAATGATGACGATGAGGATGACAATGATGATACTGAGCCAGACATAGAGTCGGAGCAAGGGATGGTATATAAACAATTAGGGGATTTATTTGCCGATATTGGTATAAATCCTATAAATGGAAAAGAAGTCATGGAAATCTTTAATGTTGATACTGATATAGTGATCACGGATGTGAACGCTCTCCCCGAAGAAATGACCTTAAAGGATTATATTAAGGTATTTAATAAAGGATTATTTTATTATCAATTTTTAAAGTATTTAAAACAAGTATTCGAAATATTCAAAAGTGATGGTTTATTTGTTTTTAAGGCCAATTCTTCGTCTGAGGCCGAGCCTCTTTTATCAGTTGGGAAATATAATATAAATCCTCTGTATGAAGGGGGCAAGGAAGAATCCTATATTTATATAAATACTCTAAATGGAAAGGTGGGACAGATGGAGGTTAAACAGTGGAATAAGCTTAAAGATATCGGGCCTCGGGGAATAACATTTACGCCGACGACGCACACAGAAATATGGAATAATCTTGATAAAGCCCATATAGAAGGCGGTGAATACAATGATGGAATTTTTAATTACCATAGTAGTCCTGATCCAGGGAGCTTTTTTAAAATTGGGGATAAAAAAGGTTCCGAAGGTTATAAGTCTATTTTAAAGGCATATGCTAAAATAAGTGATATCGACAATGCAATCAATAATTTAGATTCATTATTTAAAATTAAATCTGTCAAGAATAGTATTCTTTCGACGATAGAAATGTATTCAATTAATAATGATACCGAAGCAGACCTTCTAGAGGATGAAATAAAAGAAAGAAATAAAATATCTCACCTTAAAAAATTAAATAAAAATAAAAATAAACAGAAATTTTTTATAGAAGATCTTGAGGCCTTTCCGAAGCCGGATGAACAGGGGAATATAGATGAAAAGATCGAGAATACATCATCTAGATATATCCATAGTAAATTAAATGATATTGTACTTAAACTTAATGAATTATATTCTAAAAATGAAAACAGAGTAAAGCTTGTAGCTGGGTTTGGGGAAGGTAACATAAATTTAGAGGTAAAGGAAAATATTATGTTTACATTACTTTCCGAAGTTATATTACCAGTTTATAGAGAATATATTTATGTACTTAGCCCAGATCTTGAACGAGCTGAGTTAGATGATGATGATGATACTAAAGTTGTTAGAGGTAAAATATATGAAGAAGTTGGGGTCAATCAAGAATCCTATAGTGATGATCGTCAGCAATTTCTCAATTCAACTTCCTTAGAGCAATCAGGTGGCGCCCCGTTCAGGCAAATACGTGGTAAAATTGCTAATATACTTCATAACTGTAACACACCTGATATATATTTAATTTCATATTTATTAACTAAACTGAAGCCTTTATTACAGCGTACATTTGGTGGTAATGATAATGATACTGATAATGATAATATTGATGAAATTGATGAAATTGTGAATGATCTATTTAGTATTATGACAAATAAAGAAACACATAAAAAATTATGTTTAACCAATAAACGTAAATTATTTCGCGCGATTACCTTTTTATCCGGGGTGGTGGCGGCGAACCATTTTATTGGACCTGCTGGGTGGCTTTTTTTTATTCTTAAAGGTATCGTGTTTATAGGACTAGTGAAACTGTTAGGGTCGGATCATGCTAGAAGACTCATGATTAAATTAAAAGATTATCTATCAGATGATATTAAAAAAACAGGAATTGTAACTATTATATCGGTATTATCTATAGTTGCTGTGGGTGGGGTCATTTCTCTCGGTCACACGGCAGTAGGGACTGGTATAGGTATTGGCGTAGTTTGTTTTGTATTATTTATTATGTTAAAAGGTGAGAAAGAACAAGATGAATTTATAGGTGAAGAAGAAGAAGAATCCTCAAAAATGCTAAGGAAGGCGCAAGCTATTATTGTGGCTGAAATTTTAACAGGGACGGGACCCACGGTCGTCCCAACAGGACCAGATGGTTGTGATCTTTTAAAAACTACTTTAGATAGTTATGATCCGAATATAAAACCCGACATTAATGATAAAAGTTATGGGGACCAGGACTCCAATAGAGACGAGCTGATAGAATGGCGGAGTACCTCCATCGCAGACAAAGATGCTTTTTCGTCTAAGGAGATTTCAGCGGGAAAATATCGTTTATATAGTGATGGGGTAAAGCGTTGTAAATATACTGGTTTAAGGAACGCTGGTGTATTATTAATATTTGAAGTCGGGGAAGATTCAGATCAACAATATTTACTTCTAATTAAGAATAAAAGGAGAAGTCAGGGTAGTGTATGGGAAACACCCCATGGAACATATGAGGAAAAACATGGTAATATTGGAGTAACAGCTAGTACAGAATTAAGGGAAGAGACCTGTGGTTTATTTAATTTAGAAACTACAGATTTAGACAAAGCATCTTCACCTGACTTTGCGGGATTTATTATAGATCCGACAAAGCCTGAATCTTCTATAAAAATAAATAAGCTCGTGGTAGGTAAAAGGACGACTGGATTTTATATTGTTAAAATTAAAATAAATGAAAAAGAAGATTTACAGAAGTATTCCAAAATATACCGTGATAATTTAAAAAAATTAAAAAAATTAAAGAAACCCTCCGACGGTTGTACACCGAATCCATGGTTAGAAACAAGTGATATAGGATATCTTTTAATTAGTGATTTAGAAGGATTAAAAGATCCAAAAAGAGTTTCTGTTTCTATACTTGATCGGCGTGGGAAAAAACTTAGTACGGAAAATAAAATACCTTTATCTACCACTGTGTATAATAATTATAAATATGGTAAATCAATATTGGGGGGGGAAATCGTAACTTTGAAAAGTTTACTTGAAAAAGGTGGAGAATCGGCAGGGATAAATGTGGAACCGAAACAGTTAAAGGGTAATATTTATGACAAGTGTTTTAACGAACCTAACCCCGATCAAAATATATTTGAATACAGGGCTACAGGGCTGAGTGGTGGCGGTGGTCGGGTTAGAACACTCCGGAATAAAAGGTATCAAAGGGGTGGAGATCCGCAAGACAGTTCTAGGGAATTTCTTAGGGTCCAGGATCAAGCGGATATAATAGAGGGTGATGATGAATCAGGAGAACTAACCGATTTATATGAAGATATTAATTTATTGTCCACTGAAGATCTATTTGGCCTTCGAAAAATAATGTTACTATATAATGATTTAAGGGATCAAATAACAAGAACACTTGTAGAAAGTGCCTATGACGAGTTGAGGAGTACAATAGCAAATTATACAGTAAGTGAAGAGAATATGGCACTTACTTTTTTAATCAATTTTAATTCGATTATAGGGAGTATATTACCAGGGGTTGATTTAAGCGAAAATGATATCAAACAAATTCAATTGTTAGAGAAAAAGAACGATATTATGAGTGAATTAACTTCTAGAAAAATAGATAAGGATGAAGGTTATACAGATGATGAAATATCATCAATCGCGTTAAAACAAATTGATAAGGACTTAAGAATAAAAAAAGTAAGCGGAAAAGGATTAAATAGTAGTTTATTATCAACTAACTATTATAAATTGTATTTTAGAGAAGGATTCTACCCAGAATTATTTGATAACTCATTTTTACCTGGTTCTCAATCAGAAGATAGTTATTGGGGTGGTATTATTTCTAATTCTGAGAGTACGGAGGGATGGGAACCATACAAAAGGTTCAAAGAGAGTTTCCTTGATAATAGAAATGTAACAGGGTCGGGTGATGGGTGGTTGGGAATAGGAAAAGACACTAATAAAGTATATCAATACAGAGTATATATATATACTGGTTTGTATAATAAAATAAAGGAGCAGGTATTAGATGAAAATATTGCTAAGAATATTACTGATGAATTATTAATTCGTATGAATAATGAAGGCTATTTTTGTGCAGATAGTTGGAAAAAATATAATAAAATAGTGTCTCTCATTCAAAAATTCGACGATTATTTAAGGTATAATTTAGATAGATTAAATGAAATAATCCAGCAAAGTAAATCTGATGGAGAAAAGAAGGAACTTTATCCTTTATTGAATACTTTACGGCTTTATAGAGATCCAGAAATATTATTTAATTATATATTTACTTGTGCTAAAAATAATAAAGATTTTATGGAGAGATTTTATTTTTTAAAAGAAAAAAATATTGATGGTGGAGGAAGAACAGATACTGAACAAAAAATAATAGAATTATATAATAGTATTCAAAATTATTATCCATCTTCGTCTACATTAAAAAAAAAGATTTTAGGAGATAAACGGAGTACTATTAAGAAATTTATTACTAGGAAGTATGGTTCAGAAGAAGAAACAGAACCAGGGCCGCAATCAGGCGGCGACCCTCCATCTAAAGGCCCAGAAGAAGGTGTATATTATGATGAAGCGGATGATATCGATATTGAAGACTCAGATCAGATAATGGGAAGATCAACAAATAATACAGGAACAATCGATGTAATAGATTCTTCTCATATTATGCAATTATCTGATTATTATATGACAAATACTACTCCCGAATTTTTAGATGTTGTTGGTCCGAAAGAAAGCGTGGAGATGTTTATTGATTTAATTCAATCAAAACACGCATGGTTAATTGATTTTGGTGCTAAAATATCAGGTAAAACTACAGATTTTTATCAAAAGTATTCGGAAAGAACATCGAAAGTACCGGCATTAAAATATAGTGAAGAATACCTTAAAAAAAAAGAAAAAGATGTTAAACTTAAATTAAAAGATTCATTTATTCAAAAGAGCTTTGGAGACCTTAATATTGGTTTCAATGTTGATAATATAAAAGATATTACTAAGGATTTAGATCAATTACAAATAGCAGAAATTCCAAATCCAGGTGAAAAAGTATTTATTCAAAAAATTAGTAATATTTATAGTAATTCTTCAAATGTTGAAGGTTCAAAAACGGGAGATAGTAAGAAAAATAAAATAATGAATGCTTTTAAAAATATTGAAAATCAGGTAGAAGATATACCCTTTCGACCAATAATAAATTATTGTAATTCTAAATATACTGAAATTATTCGAACCATTGATCCGAATTTTAACGGTCGCTTAGATATTAAGGATATTAAAAAGAAACAAATAGCAAGGGATATCGTAGATGGTAAAATTATAGATGGAAAATTAAGACATCGAACAATATCCTCGGATGCGACAGCCCCGGACAAGATGCAAAGGGATATAAAAGAAACAGACGTTTTATCAGCGTTGGATTCGATGGAGGTTGAAATGTTACTGGAGGATGCTATTGGATATTATAATTTTGATACTTTTGATGTTGGCGAATATAATCAATTATCAGATAAAGAAGTAGATGATGCTGAGCGCTGGATCGATAGCAATACAGATATATCTACTCAAAGGGTACCCGAATTTGACGAATATCTTCAGAGAAAAATAAAAATAGTTTTAACCGGAAATTCTATTAATCATGATTTGGCATTGTTGGGTAATAAAGATAAAATTATATTAGATCCATTAGAATATAGTATATGGAATTTATTTGAGAAAAAGGTAAAAGATTTATTCTATAATATAGAAGGAATAAAAGATATTATTAGTGATGACTCCCAAAGTTCCTCTTCTAAGAGTACAAGGGAAATATTAAATACTACAGGGAAAGAAAGAACGAGTGATGTAATTCTTGAATACTTTCAATATATGTTAACTGAAGGGAATAATGATTTAATCGATGTATATAAAGAAGAGATTACGAAGATATTAACTTCAATGGAGGGCTATTTAACAAATAATTTTATTATTGATCATATATTATTAAAAGAATATATTCAACATTTTATTGATTTATATGAAAAAAATAAAGATGATATCTTAAAAAAACAGAAGCAAATTAGTGGTATTGGTGGTGTAGATTTATCTTTAAAACTAAAAGGTATTACAAATCGAGAGTCTAAAATAATAATAGATATCTTAACAAAAAATAGATTAACGTCTAGAATTATGGATATTAATAAGTATTTTAAGAGATTAGTATTTAAATCTTTTCGGGGTATAGCGGATGATAAGTTTCAATTAGAGACATTTTATAAGGAATATGACTTTAATTCAGATGAACAATACTTATTCCTTTTATCTGTAAAAGAAATAAATAAACTTGATAATGATGAAATTGAAAAAAGCAAGAAATTAAAAGAATCTGCTAAGAAAGGATTATCATGGTTTGGAGATAAATTGAAAAGTTTATCTCTCCCTGATATTTCTAAATCAGAAATTCAAGGGGATCTAAATAAATTACGAGAAAATATTAATGATGATAAAAAATCGGAACAAGAAAAAGAGAAAGAAATTGAACTTGTAAATAAGATAGACGAAGAAAAGAAGCAATTCAAAAAATTACGTGTTAAAATTTTTGGAAAAAGAGA
>CEQP01000153.1_pt1 | contig 10739 bp, 10 predicted proteins | sample 356291 | NCBI WGS metagenome assembly CEQP01 (sample SAMEA2621221, study PRJEB7988) | marine metagenome | isolation source: saline water (ENVO:00002010), including | reverse complement strand
ATGTCGATTTTAATGATGAAACAATTAAGTCAGTAATTACTGATAGCTTAAACACAAACAAATTAATTAAGAGATTGCAGTCGGAACAAAATAAATGACCCAAGAAGAATCAAATTCAATATCAGTTTCATTTTCCTCAGATACAGATGATGATTCAGGCAATCAAGATGCATCAAGAGTTTTAAGAAAACTATTACCTGGGGCGACTGCAGAATTTGCAGACTCATGGGGAGAGCCTACCAATGATCAAGTTAATGAAATCGCTGAGGATCCAACATGGGAAGCAAATATATCCGATGCAGATATAACTGATGATCCAGTAAGAATGTATTTAAGAGAAATTGGAAAGGTTAATTTATTAAATGCTCAAGGTGAAAAAGATTTAGCAAAACAAGTTGAAAATGGAAAAATAATAAAAAACTTTCTTAGGGAGAATGCTGAACAAAGTAATCCAAATGTGCACATGTTGAAAACATTTACAAAGAATATTGCTGCAAATCTAGATTTAATAAAAGAATTAAAAAAACATTCTAAATTAGAAGATTATGAACTAACACCTTACTCTTTACTTACTGGCCAATCCGAAGATATTTTAAATGGTGCAACTAAGTCAGAAGAAGAAGAACAAGTAATCATTGCGATTTCAGACACATTAAACATGAATGAAGAAGATATACACTTAAATATAAGTAATTTATCAGCAGGAATTCAGATATTTCCAAACTGGCTATTTGAGCATCTATTTGATGAAAAAGATGATTTAAAGTCATTTAAGAAGAAAGTTTCCAAGAAAAATATTAGTTTGGGCAATTTTAAAGATGATGAATTGGAAAATTTATTAAAAAATCATATTGGTAAGCTTGAATCTGGCGCAAAACAATGCAGTGAACATCTTGTTCAAGCTAATTTGAGACTGGTTGTTAGTGTAGCAAAAAAATATATTGGAAGAGGTATGTCTCTTTTAGATTTAATTCAAGAAGGAAATATAGGTTTAATAAGAGCTGTAGAAAAATTTGAATTTAGAAAAGGTTACAAGTTTAGTACTTATGCAACTTGGTGGATTAGACAAGCTATAACTCGAGCAATAGCTGATCAAGCAAGAACAATCCGAATACCTGTGCACATGGTTGAAACAATTAATAAATTGCTAAGAGTAAGTAGAAAGCTTGTTCAAGAGTATGGAAGAGAGCCAACAACAAAAGAAATTGGTGAAGAAATGGAATTATCTCCAGCAAAGGTAAGAGAAATTCTAAAAATATCACAAGAGCCAGTATCTTTAGAAACTCCGATTGGAGAAGAAGATGACTCACATTTAGCTGATTTTATAAAAGATGAAAAATCTCTATCACCAGTTGAAGCAGCTTCAAACAATTTACTTAAATCTCATGTTGGATTAGTTTTAGAATCTTTAAATCACAGAGAACAAAGAGTACTACAATTAAGGTTTGGGCTCGAAGATGGAAGAAGTAGGACGCTAGAAGAAGTTGGTCGTGAATTCGGTGTTACTAGGGAAAGAATTAGGCAAATTGAAGCAAAAGCTTTAAGAAAATTAAGGCATCCTACAAGATCAAAAAAGCTTAGAGATTTTATGGATCCAAGTTATTAAGTAATAATTATTAACAATTATTTAATAATTATAAAAAATAATATAAAATATAATAATGCTTACTGACATTAGAGATATAATTATAATATTTGGAGTTTCTGCATCTTTTTTACTTTTACTAATTTCAACTATCTTGGTTGTAAGTACATTTTTAAAGATTAGAAAATTGACAAAGTTTATTGAGAATTCATTGGAAGAAATATCAGATATTAGAAAAAAGGTTAAAAATACAATTCCGAAACCTGTATCAAGTGTAATTGATGGAGCAATTACTATTAAAACTGTAATAGATAAATTATTTAATAAAAATAGAAAAGAAAATAAAGAAAAGGAGAGTGAAAATGGCAAATGATAATGATACTAATTTTTCTAGCGGATTTATAATTGGAACTATATTGGGTTTAATTGGAGGATTAGTTTTTGCTCCTAGGCCAGGAGAAGAAACTAGAGCAATATTAACTGAAGCTGGCAATGAATGGAGAGAGAAAGCTAAAGACCTTACTGAATTTGCAAAAGAAAGAATAATTGAAGCGACTAATGAAGGTAAAAGGGTTGCAGATACTTTAAGAGAAGAATTTGAAGATAAATCCGAAAGTTAACTAAATTTTGGATATGAACCAAGGAACTTTAAAGTAGAAACTTCTTCTATTTCTATCAAACACTCTTTAATATCTTTGTCCTCGAAATGACCTTCTATATCTATAAAAAAGTAATAATTCCCTAACTTTTCTTTAGTTGGCCTAGATTCTATCTTGGTCATATTTATATTTTTTTTTGCCATTGGCTCCAATGCTTTAAATAGAGAACCCGGGGAATCCTCATTAAATGAAATAGCAATAGAAGTCTTATCAGAAACTGTTTTTTTATTGGTTTTTTTATCGCTTATTACAACAAATCTGGTTACATTATTTTTTACAGATTGAATATTTTCACCCATAACAATTATGCCATCTTGTTCTTTCATCCAAGGAGGGCCAATAAATACGCCTTTTTCATTCGAATTTATTAAATCATTATATGAATCAGCTGTACTGTTTGATGCCTTATGTTTTGCATTTTTAAAATTATTAACTAAATAATCATAGCATTGTGCTAAAGCTTGGGGATGACTGTAAACTACCTCTACATTAGCTGGATTGATTTTGCCTAAGCTGTATATTGAGTGATTAATTTCAATGTTTAATTCAGCAATAATTTGAAAATTATTCTTAGATGCTAAAAAATCTAACACTTCAACTATTGAGCCATTAATACTATTTTCTAAGGGAACTATAACTTGGCTAGCATCAGAAGACTTTAATGAATTTAAAACTTCATTTATTGTATTAAATGGAATTTTTAAATTTTCTTTATCGTAGAGTCTTGCAGCGTAAGAGCTGTAAGTTCCTTCTGGGCCTAGATAACCAATTTTAAGCATTTTTATTTCCTTGAAAAAATCTTATCATTGTTTCTTCGTTTCTGTTTGATGTAATAATGAGAATGTTATCACCTTCTTCTATATCAATATTTTCAGTGGATTGGTAAGGATTTCCTTTTGAATCAATTTTTCCAAAAATAATAGCTCTAAATGGAAGATTTAACTTAGCAAGATCTAATCCAATTGCATTTGAATCTTTTGGTATCTTTATTGACCATAATGAAGTACCTTTATTCCTTATATCAAGAAGACTAATTGGTAAAGTAATGCCAGAAGAATTAATAATTAATTCTAACACTGACCTTCCTTGAAAAAATAATTCAGTGATTCCATATGCATTAAATAAAGCAAGGTTTTCTTTACTATTTACAACTGAAACAACATTTTCTAATTTGTATTTATATTTAGCTATCTCACAAGATATTAAGTTAACAGAATCGCTAGAAGTCATGGCAACAAAAATTGTTTCAGAATTAGATCTATTAATGCCAACAAATTCTAAAAATTCAGCAGAACCTGAATTTCCATAAAAAGCAATTGTGTTAGCAAATTTATCATTTAAATTTCTAACCTTATTGATATCAGAATCAATAAAAACAATATCCTCAAAACCATACTCTGTAAGTTCTTTATACATTGTAATAGATTCATTATCTATTCCATTAATTATCATATTTTTGTTCATATCAATTACCCAACTTATTTAATAACTTTGTAATTTTTAGGTTATGAGAGTCGAAAATAATAAATCCAAATGATTCAAAAATTTCTGCCAACAATAAGTCTTCAAGGATCACAAAGATTGTTGAATTTGCGTTAATTTTTGATTTTTGAGCAATAAATAAGCTATCTATGTCATTTTCAGAATGAATAATAATAATATCTGATTCATTTAACCCTGCATCAATTAAGGTATCTATTTTCTTAATATCACCTGAATAGTATTTTATTTTCTTTGTTCTTGATAACCCCCAATTCAAATAGTTATTAGTTGTTATGTCTAAAAAGTTTATTCTTTCAACTTTATCTACTATTTCTTCAGTGATTTTCCTTAATGTAATTTTTGAACCAATTGTTAAAATATTCATTTATTCATCATCCTGCCAAAGTAAAATTGAGCTTTTAAAATTCATTATTAAATTATTTATACCTTTTACACCCCTAAAAGGAATGCTTTCAATTGAATTGTCTGAATTATCAGAATCTAAAATCTCTGAAAAATTTTCAAAAACAGATTTAGGAATAATTATTAGATCAGAATTAACTTCTTGCGATAGTTCAATTGTTCCAAAAAAATAATCTCTAACTTTATAAATCAAACCATTCATTCTTGAATAAGGCACTTTTATTTGATTTAGATTTGACTCAAAACTTTTCAATAAGTGTTCAGATTTTTCGAATTTATCTTGAAGTTCTTTTTCTTCGCTATCTATTGGATACTTAAATGGAATTTGAACAATTGAACTAAATGTTATGTTAACCCCTTTTGATTTAATTATTGAAGAAAATTTAGATATTAGTCTAGAATTTTTCTCAGTTTTATTTTCTAATATTATTAATAGGTTTTCCATTTCAATCTGCACTTATGTTTGTGGGCCTTACCACATCTGAAATCTTTTCATCTGGCCCCGCAATTATTAAAGTATCATTAGAAACTAGATTTTGATTTTCATCTGGATTAATTATTATATCTTCGCCTCTTTGTATAGCTATTAGGGTTACTCCATATCTGTCCCTTAAATTTCCAAACCCACTGTTCTTTAGACTTTGATTAACGAGTCTAGGAGGGACTTTTATTTTGCTAATTCCATATGTAGAAGTAAGCTCCATATATTGTTCAATTCCGGGTAAAAATAAATCGTGAGCAAGTTTTGTTCCCATATCACTTTCAGGATATACAACTTTATCAACCTTTATTCTCTCCAAAGTTTGGCCCTGAAGCTTAGAAACCGACCTTGCAACAACATTAGTAATTTCTAAGGATTTAAGTAGAACGCTTACCATAATACTGGCTTCAGTATTTGAACCAATTGCTACAACAGCATATTCAAATTTTTCAATTCCTAATTCTCGCAATGCATCTTCATCGGTAGCATCTGCAGCAACGGCATATGTTACTTGACCAGCTAATTCTTGAACTTTATTTGAGTCTTTATCTATTGCTAAAACATCATGTCCCATTTGATAAAGTGTAGTTGCTACAGTAGTCCCGAATCTACCTAAACCAATTACTACAACTTGTGTTGTTTTCAAAATTTACTCCTTTTAACCTATTCTAACCTTCTCTTCAAAAAATCTGTACTCTATCTGTTTTTTTGATCCAGAAATTAATAAAGCAAGTGTCATAGGGCCGAGCCTTCCAATAAACATTCCTAATATAAATATTATTTTTGAAAATTCAGTAATTGCTGATGATATACCAGTTGACATGCCATTGGTTGCAAAAGCTGAAAATATTTCAAATGTTAAGTGGGCATGATTATATTGATCTTCAATAATCATTACTATGAATATTATAAATAAAACAATAAAGAGGCTGAGAACCAAAATAACTAATGACCTTACTCCAAGACTGTATGGAATCTCTCTGCCAGAAAATGAAATATTTTCTTTTCCTTTTAAATGACTAAAAATCATCATCAAAGAAAGTATAAATGTGGTAATTTTAATTCCACCTGCTGTAGATGCAGGGCCGCCGCCAATAAACATCAAAACTCCACAAATAATATTTGTATAATCATTGGTAAGTGACATATCAAATGAATTAAAACCAGCTGTTCTTGTTGACATAGATGTAAAAAAGCTATTGATTATTTTCTCACTTAAAGAAAATTGGCCTATAGTTTGGAGGTTGGAATATTCAAAGATAAAAATTGCAACTGTCCCAATAAAAGTTAGCACCAATGAACCAATTAAAATCATCTTAGTTTCTAAGCTCAGAAGTACCCTAAATCTTCGGAACCCCCTTTGGCCAAGAATTTTTCTATGATGTAATAGATCATTTACAACAAAGTAACCTATTCCACCAAAGAAAAATAATAGTGAAGTCAAAATTAAAATTACGTTATTTAAGTATCCTTGTGAAAAAATATCTAAATTAGAATTTTCCTGAAATATAGTAAATCCAGCATTATTAAAAGATGAAATTGAGTGAAAAATAGATAACCATAAATTATCTCTAAAATTATTATCAAAATTAATATTAAATAATATTAAAAAAATTAAGGTTCCTATGATTTGAAATATCAATGAAGAGATTACAACTTTCAAAACCAACCCGCTGATTGAATCTAATTTTTCTTCGCCTAAACCTTGGCCCACTTGCACCCTTCTTGTAAGCCCTAAAGATTGTCCAGCAGCTATCAAAAAAAATGCAGCGCCAGTCATAAACCCAATTCCACCTAAAACAATTAAAATAGCAATGATGATTTGACCATAAAATGTCCAACTTGAAGTCGTATCAATAACTGTGAGGCCAGTAACAGTAGTTGCTGAAGTTGAAGTAAAAAGAGCATCAACAAATGAAATATTTTCTACATTGGAAAATGGAAGATATAAAAGAAAAGCCCCAATAAGAATAATAGCTAAAAACCCATAAACTACTATTAAAGGAGAAGATGCACCTCTTTTAGAAGTTTTTCTTATTCCACTCCTAATGTATTGTGGTTTGAGATTTTTATCTCTCGGTCTTATTGATGAAGATTTTATTGCCATAAATGCAATTATATTGTTTTCCAGATCAAAAATGGAATTTGAATATGATAAAATAAATTGGTGAAAACTTATTTTTATTTAATACCATTAATTTCATTACTGTTATTGTCTTGTAATGAAATCCAAGAAGAAAAGACATTAGAAGAACCTATATCTGTAATTTCAGATGGCTATTTGCCAAGTTTAAATAAAACAATCGAGATTGTTTCTCCCTCGGTAGTAGCAATAAATACTTCTACAGTTGCGCTTGATAGATTCTTTATACCTAGAGTTAGAAGTGCAGATGGAAGTGGTGTGATTATTTCAAATGATGGATACATTATTACCAATGATCATGTTATTTCAGATGCAAGAGAAATTAGTGTTTTTTTAAATGATGGACAAAGCTTTATTGCTGAAATCATTGGAAGGGTCCCTTTTAGTGACATTGCACTCTTAAAAATTAATGCTGGCTTCGATTTAGTACCTATATCAACTTCAAAATCACAAGATCTAAAGGTTGGGGACTGGGTTATTGCAATTGGTAATGCATTTGGCTTAGTTGGAACTCCAACTGTTACAGCTGGCATAGTAAGTGCCAAAGAAAGAGTAATGATTACAGAGGATGATAGGACTCTAACAGACATGATTCAAACTGATGCTGCAATCAATGAAGGTAACTCAGGAGGCCCTTTAGTTAATTTAAAAGGTGAGCTTGTTGGTATAAATAGCACAATTATGAGGGGAGCTGAAGGAATTGGTTTTGCAATAAGTTCAGATTTAGTACAAAGATACATTGATGATCTATTAAATTACGGTGAAGTCCAAATTCCAAAAGAAGGCATTGAAGCTAGAACCATTGACAGTAATTTATTATCAACTTTATGTGAATATGGATATAACGTTTGTGAACTAGATGAAAACTTAAAAGGCATTGTTGTTTTAGAGATAGAACCAGATAGCCCATCAGATAAATCAGGTGTGATGCCAGGAGATATAATATTATCAATTAATGAAAAGCCTGTTAGATCTAATGGAGAATATATAAGTTGGCTTTATAATTACAGGCCTGGTGAAAATATAACTCTTAATATATTGCGTGAGAATCAAGAAATTGAAATTTCTATGAAATTAGAAAAATATTAGTCATTTAATATTTATACTTATACTATACCCAGAAATTTTTTCAGAATTATTATCTATATCATTTCCAAGTTCAATTTTATTTGCTAAAACTTGAGTGCAAACATAAGAATAATTATCTTGAATTGCTTTAGTTACTGCTTTGTCAGCATTAATTTTAATATCTATATTATCTGATACATCTAGATTTTTTTCTCTCCTTAAATTTTGTATTAATCTAATGACATCCCTAGAAATACCTTCTCCGATTAAGACTTCATCAAGATTTATATCAAGGCTTACAATTATATTTTCACCAACTACGATTTGAGATGAGTCATCATTAACAATTTTGGATTCTAGCTCATATTCACCTTCTTCTAGATTAATACCTCCAACCACTATTTTTCCGTTTACATCTTTCCATTCACCTAATTTGGCTAACCTGATACAATCTTGAACCTTTGATCCAATTCTAGGACCTAATTTACTTGGAATGATTTTGAGTTCTTCATTGCCTTCATCATCAATTTTATTTTTAATAAGAATTTTTTTTACATTTACTTCTTCTTTAATTAACTCAATATAACTATTTAACCATTCATTTTTATCAATATTAATTACTAATTGGTGCAATGGCTGCCTAACTCTAATCTTATTTTTTTTCCTAATTGAAAGAGACGTTGAAACAATTTTCCTGACAACATCCATATTCATGATTAGCTCTTTATCTTCCACTAAGTTACTAACATCAGGCCAGTCTTCGAGATGAACAGAATGTCCACTATTCAAATTCATATAAAGCTTTTCACTAATCAAAGGTATCAATGGCGCAGAAAACCTTAACAATATATTTAAGACTGTATAAAGAGTATCGTAAGCATCTCTGGCATTTTTATTAGTTGTTTTATCCCAAAATCTATTTCTAGATCTCCTAATATACCAATTATTTAATGTATCAATAAATTCAGATATCAAGGTACATGCACCTGTAATATCATAATCATATAAAGATTTTTTTACGTCTTCTGAGGCTCTATGTGTTTTAGAAAGAATATATTTATCAATTGGCAAATCTGCATCACCTATAATACTTGGATTATAATTTTCTAGATTGCAATATAAAGTGAAAAAATATACAGAATTCCATAAAGGGACGATAACCTGTCTAAGTGAAGAATCAATACCCGAACCATCTCTATCCATAACTAAATTCTGACCTCTCAGAATTGGAGAAGAAACCAAAAACCAACGCAATGCATCTGCTCCATACCTTGTCCACACTTCATCAGGGGCTGGATAATTATTTAATCTCTTGGAGAGCTTTGCTCCATTTTCATCAACTACAACACCATGTCCTATAGCATTTAAAAATGGCGGCCTTTCAAATAATGCAGTTGATAATACCATCAATGTATAAAACCAGCCTCTAGTCTGAGCAATATATTCAACAATAAAGTCAGCAGGAAAATGAGACTCAAACCACTCTTTATTTTCGAAAGGATAGTGAACTTGAGCAAAAGGCATAGATCCAGATTCAAACCAACAATCAAAAACTTCTTCTACTCTCACCATTTTACTTTTTCCAGTAGGATCATCAGGGTTTGGCCTTATTAGTTCATCAATAAAAGGTCTGTGTAAGTTTTTAGGCCTGATACCAAAGTCTTTTTCAATTTCATCCAAGCTCCCATAAACATCAACTCTTGGATATTTTGGATCAGTACTTTTCCAGACAGGTATTGGGGTTCCCCAAAATCTATTTCTACTAATAGACCAATCTCTCGCACCTTCAAGCCAATTACCAAAAGAACCTTCTTTGATATGCTCTGGCATCCAGTTTATTTTTTTATTGTTAATTACCATTTGATCTTTAAATTTAGAAACTTCAACGTACCAAGAATTTAAAGTTCTATAAATCAAGGGCTCATCAGTTCTCCAGCTATGAGGATAATTATGTTTATAATTCTCATGCTTTATTAAAGCTCCAATTGAGCTTAATTTTTTTATAATTTTTTTATTAGAATCAAAAACTAATTCTCCTTCATAGTCTTTTACTTCAGATGTAAACCTACCTTTTAAGTCAACTGGACAAAGAGACCTAATTCCATTTTTTTCACATATAATTTGATCATCTTCACCAAACCCTGGAGCCATATGAACAACTCCAGTACCTTCTTCTGTATTAACAAAGTCCCCTGAAAGAATTTTAAAAGCATTTTTTTCATCTTTGAAATAAGAAAAAATAGGCTCATAGCTAAGTCCGATAATATCTGATCCTTTAATTCTTTTTAGTATAGAAAAATCTTTAAATTCTTCTTCATATTTTTCGTAAGCAAACTCACCTATAATTATATTTTCATTTCCATTACTTAAAACTAAATAATCAAGTTCTGTATTTACAGCTATTGCTAAATTCGATGGAAGTGTCCATGGTGTTGTGGTCCAAATTAATATTGATGCCTTCAACTCATAATCTTTGAGCTTTAATTTAACTGTTACTGCAGGATCAGTTCTTTCTCTATAAGAATCGTCGAGTCTTGTTTCAAAATTTGAAATTGGAGTTTCAGCTTTCCATGAATATGGCATAACCCTATCCTTTTCATATATCAATCCCTTCTTCCATAATTCTTTGAATGCCCAAATTACAGACTCCATATATGAAATGTCCATTGTCTTATAGTCATTTTCAAAATCAACCCATCTGGCCTGTCTGTAAACAGACTTTTCCCATTCTTGGGTATATTTCATTACAGATTTTTGACAATGATCATTAAAATTTTCAACACCAAACTTAATTATTTCTGCTCTACCTGAAACACCTATTTCTTTTTCGGATTCCATTTCTGCAGGCAAGCCATGACAATCCCATCCAAACCTTCTATCTACTTTTTGACCAAGCAT
>CEQP01068837.1_pt1 | contig 10741 bp, 3 predicted proteins | sample 356291 | NCBI WGS metagenome assembly CEQP01 (sample SAMEA2621221, study PRJEB7988) | marine metagenome | isolation source: saline water (ENVO:00002010), including | reverse complement strand
TAAGTCGCGGTCTAAGTCGCGGTCTAAGTCGCGGTCTAAGTCGCGGTAAGTAATTGTTTTTATAACTTTTTTTAAATGAATATTATAATATTATATTATAATATATTATGCCGAATAGAAAAAAACTCACTCGGAAAAAGAATAAACAAAGAGGAGGAAAAAGGGTAAATAAAAAAAAAACGGAATCAAAAAAGAGAACAAAGATATCCAACCAATTAAAACCTGAGAATATTGGAAAAATATTATCAAATATTCATATTCTATTATCTTTTCCTTCTGTTGAGTTCCTACCATCAACAAATATATTTCTTAAGAACAATACGGGTCATTACTTACAAATGATCGATTATCAAGATTTAGCGAATATTATTAACCAAAATCCTAAGTATAAGAAATCGCCAACGATTCAAAATATATTTAATTATAAATCATATAGACTTGAGAATGAAAATGAAATAATCTTTAATTACAAGAATATTCAATGTGATAATCTACTTTTAAAAGAACAAAAGAATTACAATGTAAAACTTCTATTCCTGTACTTGCTTGAATGCAATATTGAAGAACGATTAAAAAAGATTATTCAAACAGGTGGAGATGATGAGTATGATTTTGAGAGAATGATAGATTATGATATCAATCAAAAAAAAGATGAATTCAAAGAGTATGAAGCAAGGGAAAAAGAAGAAGAACAAAAGAAAGAGTTTGAAAAAATTCGAATATTAGAAAAAGAAAAATTCATGGAACGAAAGAGACTTGAAGATGAAATGAGAGAACAACAGCAAAAGAAAGAACAAGAAAGAGATATTGAACAAAAAAAAGAATTTGAGCAAGAATTAAATGAACAAACAAAAAAGGTCCTTGGAGAAGAGAAAGAAGAGGAAAAAGAAAAGACAATTCAAGAAGAAATTAATGAAGAAAAAAAAGTCCTTAATGAAATGGAGGAATACAAAGAAGATCTTGAGGAAGAAAAAGAAGAGAAGATTGAAAGGGGGGAAAGACTTATTGATGAAGAAATCAAACGAAAAGAAATGTTTGAACAAAAGATGAATGAAGAAGAAAGAAAAATGAAAGAAAATGTTCAACTTGAAAAAATGGAAATGGAAAAGAAACTTAAGATCAAGATTCAAGGATTCGAAGAATTTTTAGAAAATAAGAAAGTGTCTAATATTTCAAAGAATTCTTTTGCTGTGTATAATGTGAATTGGTTTAATGTTTGTTGTGGTATTGAAAAATACGACGATCAATTTGAAGAAAATATTCAACAACAAATTAGTGATATGGGACTTATTATCAATGAAAGAGAAATTGTAGAAAATCTTGTAAAATTATTTGAAGATAGAGAAGAATTATCCAAATTTCAGAAAATGATAAAAAACCGTTTAATTACTTGTTCTGAGATTGAACCCCCTTCCTTCTTTGAAAAATTATTTACAGATTCATTTGGTACATTTAAAAAATGTGATGAAAGGTCACCACAATCGCTTCTTTATTTATACGACGGTTACAACCAATTCCTTGAAAGAGAAGTTGGTCTATCCAAATTAGATAAAGTCCTATTGTTAATTTATTGCGAAACAAGACAACATACTTTATCGAAGTATATTTCACTTGAAATAATACGAAAAGAGAATGAAAAAAAGAAAAAGGAAAAGATAACTTCTATTTTGAATAAAATAATGGATTCCGATAAGAGTATTATTAAAAAAAATGAAGAACTCTACAAAGAACAAAGGAAACTACAATATAGTGCATTCAAAGAAAAGAAGATGAAAGAGCTTAAAGAACAAAATCGTGTGAAAGCACTTGTAAATGAAAATAATATTATTATCCAGAAAAACAAGATCAAAAATTTAGAAGATGAAGAATTCTTTGACGAACCAAGGCGAGTGGAGAAAGAACCGGGATTTTTTGATAAATTAAAGGATTTATTTGAAACAAATGCAGAAAGTCCCACATTTGAATTAAAACTCACACCAAAAGAGAGAGAAGCATATCAAAAAGCAATGAAAAAAATGAAAGGGGGTGGACCTATTTCATATGAATCAACCGAAAAAGAGAAAAATGAAGTATGTAATAAGATAAAAAATGAAAAAAATATATATAAATACCAATTAAATATGGTTGATTATTGTTAGAATCCCGACATCTGAAAGTTATCATCGTTACAATAATCATCTTCATCATATGAATCATCCCCTAAGAGTGTATCAATATTTTTATCTGTAATACTAATAAAATCTTCTTGAGTTAAATCAATGTTTTCAATTTCTTCCATTAATTTTCTTTCATCAAGTAAAATATCACACATACCTGTACCCGCTTTAATTGTTTGACCCATCATTATATTACTTGAGACACCGTTTAATTTATCTTTTTCACCAAAGATACCCGCTTTAATTAATTGATCAGTCGTATCTTCAAAAGAACATTTTGCCAATGGTCCTGTATCTCCTCGATTAATCCCTTGACGATTAATCGCTGTTAAGTATCCTTTATTTGTCATGATATCACACAGTAATTCAATATGGCGGTTATTAATGTAGGAAGCATCACTCATAACACTTGTAATTTCTTCAATCAATAGATTCCGTGCTGCCTCAATACCGAGTACTCCATATATTTCTAGAATATCATTTGAGTATGTATTTGCAAAATCGACAAAATCGGAATTAAATACATCGAGAATATTGACACCATCGGTTTCAAGAACCCATACTTTCTTTGAAATAATCTCATTTTCTTCTTTCTTATGGATTTTTTTCTCTCCCATTACGATATTCGTAATGCCTTTAATACCTTTAATAACAACATTACTAAGAATATCTTCTTGAATCTTTTTAAAGATAGATAGTACATCTGTCTGATCAGAAAGACCATTTAAGAATTCATCTTCATCCCCTTTTAGATCCGCGCGAATTGAAACTCGACCAACAAGTTCCTTCGAGTTATCATCTGAATAAATGAATTGAAGTTTTTCATTATCGTAGTTATGAATCGAAAGATAAACATCCTCCATTACAATACCATTTTCCATCATTAATTCTTTATTGAATGTAAAACGAATAATCCATGGAGCGGTCTCTTCATATTCATAGTCTTCTCCTTTTTCCATATGAAGGAATTCTTTGTAGATGTCAAGAATACCTTTATCTTCTTCAATATCTGTTTCATAACCAACATTTTTAGGATCGTAATAGATCTGTGTCTTAGTAACAATATCTTTAATAACAGTATACTCAATCTTATTTTTTGCATATTGAGATTTATTCTGATTTTCCCTGATACTATCTTTCAAATAAATCGTTGTTGATGGAGATTTTAGATTCTTTGTAACCCCTAACAATTCCCTTAAGCGAGGAATACCACGAGTTACATTGGATTTCGCACTTACACCTGCGTAGTGAAAGGTATTTAATGTCATTTGAGTGGCTGGTTCTCCAATACTTTGAGCAGCAACAGCACCCACCATTTCTCCGGGACTAATTCGAGACTTTTCAAATAGATACGCAACTTGTTGAATAATTTGACCGTATTCATCTCTTTGAATCTTAAATTGATGGATTAAATTCTTTGGATGTAGATGTATATCAATTAAGATATGAATTAAACGGTTGTTATGAAAGATATCATTCACGATTAATTTTTCTTTGAGTTGGGCATTTTGTTCAAGGATTTCAATCGGAGAAATATCTGATAATTTATTCTTCTTAAGGCAGAAGTTACTTGTAATACGTTTGAAATGGATTGGATAATTAATCATTGTCTCAATGGATTTATTTTTATATATATCATGAAAGATATAGTTCTTGTGGTCTAGAATTTCGTAAAAGGATTTCGATAATATCTCCTGAAAATCTTTCTTCTTTTCCATTTCTTTGATTGTTTCTTCAGTAATTAACTTCGTCCAATCCGTTGTTTCATTCAATAGGAATTTTTTTGCGATTTCCTCTGTTGTTAGATCCATAATAATCAGTGATTGAGATTCGACAAAACATGCATCCATTCCGTCTTCTCCATAGATGTATTGTATAATACATCCAGAATTATTCCTAACGGAATAATCATATTCAACCCTTAAATCTTCCATTGATTTCATTAATTTTCTTTGAATATAACCTGTTTCTGATGTTTTAACTGCTGTATCAATTAAACCTTCTCTCCCACCCATGGCATGAAAGAAGTACTCTTGTGGTGTTTGTCCCGAGATAAATGAATTTTCCACAAAACCCCTTGCTTCAGAAGAGTCATCATATTTACTATAGTGAGGAAGTGTTCGGTCAATATATCCATAAGGGATACGTTTTCCATCAACATTCTGTTGTCCTAGACAAGCAACAATTTGTGCAATATTGGTTGATTTACCTTTTGAACCACTATTAACCATATTTGTAACACGATTCTTTTGATCGAGGTTTTCAAGTCCAATATTCCCTGTTTGGCGGAGAGTATCATTTAGAAGTGAATTTACTTTTCCTTCAAAATACTCTGTATTTGATTGTCCTGAGAAATTTTCAAAAATATTGAGATGAATTTCTTGTGTAATTTTATCGATTTTGATCTTATTTTCTTTAATTACGGAGGATATTTTGTTGTATGTCTTATTATCCGCAACCATATCACCAATTCCGACGCTAAAACCTTCAATTAAGAGAAAGTATGAGGTTATTTTTTGAAGATCATCAATAAAATCTTTACACCTCTCAGGACCAAGGTCATTATAGATAGTATGGATAAGTCCCTTGGACGTTTTTGTGAAAACACTTTTATCTAGACCTCCCGAGATAATTTCACCATTTTCAATAATAACCTTATTCATTTGATCTTTAATGGGTGTATCTTCATTTAGAGTATCATATGAATCATTTGTCATAACTAGATTAATGTTATTCGGAATAATATAGGACAAGATACTTTTTCCAGACCAATAAGGTACTTCTTTACCATGAAGGTTCACCTTCATAGTTGATTCAGGTAGAACACCATCAAATGTACTTAGAGTGGTAATAAGGTTCATTACCTGAACACGATTAAAGTATGTCGTTTCAACAACTGATTGAGAGATATCATCAGAACTTGTTTTTGTAATCGGGTAAATATTTGTATTGTTTGAAAAGTAATACGTATCAGATGATACTGATGGATATTGAATGATTTCTCCTTTTGTTAACTTATTAACACCCAAGAGTGTATCCTGTACAATTGTGATAATAGGTTTATTTTCACGAGGTGATATGATTTGGTATTTTACTGATGCAATATTCATTAATTCAGAAACAGTCGCAATCGATTGGGGAGCATGCATATTCATTTCATCACCATCAAAATCAGCATTGTAAGGAGGCGTTACACTTACATTAAGGCGAAATGTATTTCCTTTCATAACCCTTACACGATGACCCATCATACTCATTCTATGAAGAGACGGTTGACGATTAAATAGTACGTAGTCACCATCCATTAAATGGCGGTGTACAATATCTCCATTATTTAATTCAATATCTAGAATATTCCTTTCTGTAATTGTTTTTTTAATACCATTTTGAACAACCATTTTAACACCTGGGTACTGGTTCACACCATTATCGAGTAATTCTGTCATTTTCTCACGATTGTAATCATTAATAATTTCAGGATAAGTTAGGTTTTTCGCAATAGTAAAGGGGACACCTAATTCATCCAATTCAATATTGGGATCAGGTGTAATTACACTCCTTCCCGAAAAATCAACCCTTTTCCCCATTAGATTATTACGAATACGTCCATCTTTACCCTTCAACCTCTGTCGAATTGCTTTCAATGGTCTCCCCGAACGATGGACAGATTGAGCAACACCTGGTAATTCATTATCAACCATGGTTGCAATATGGTACTGAAGGACTTTCGTCCAATCATTAATGACTTCCATGCGACTTTTATTTTCAATCTTTTGTTTTAAAGTGTTATTACACTTGATAATATCGCATAACTTATGGGTTAGATCATCATCCATCCGCTGTGAATCATCTTGTTTTACAGAAGGGCGAACCGATGGAGGAGGTATTGGAAAGACTGAACATATCATCCATTCAGGACGACACCATAGTTCTGAAAAACCTAAGATATTAATATCTTCATCGGAAATCCTTTCAAGGATCATTTTTACGTTTTCAATCGAAAGATGTTGTGTTTTCATACTTGAATCTTCAACTTCTAACTTATTCCAAACCGCATAAATTCCATCCATTCCGTCAACTTTTATTTTATCAGGTTGTTTTGCTCCACAACCATCTTCTGTTTCTTGACCACATCTTGTAATCTTTTGAGAAAGATTATATATTTCATTCCAACGATATTTATTTGATTTTTTCATAAGATCTTTAATTTGTGCAGATTCTTTATTGATAAGTAACTTTGAGCATTGGATACATGTACATTTTAAAACTTTTTGAAGTGTTTGAATAAATTGGTAATGATAAACAGGACGAGCCAATTCAATATGTCCAAAATGACCTGGACAATTAATATTTCCTTGACCACATGTTCCACAAATCTTATCCATTTCAGTCGAACCCATCCGAATATCAAATAACCCTTTAATAATAGGACTATCTTTATCATATGTTTCATGACGTGTTACTTCTACAACAGAACGTTTCCTTATTTCTTCGGGTGACATGATACTAAATTGAAGACCAATAACATTATTTGTTTCTGGTTCAATATAATCTTTATTCATACTATTATATTACTTATTAATTTTTTTTTAAATATTCTTATCAAATTTTAAAATTAAATAAATTTGAATATATTTTTTTATTTAAACAATTATAGTTATTTAATTAAAATGTCCACATCCGAACATTCTATGATTACCCGTTCTAAAAAGAAAGAAATGGAATCACAACCACCTAATAATGCAGGTAATAATGATGATATTGACGAACAAGGGAATATTAAAGGACTAATCGACTATACATGTGAAGAAGATTTTGACAATGATATGTTTCAGAAAGAGTTAAGAAGGTTAAGGGGAGGAAATATATCTCCACATACGATACTTCACTCAAGTCCAACAAAAAGGTCAAGAAAAAAAACAAAACCGAAAGGAAAAAATAAGTTGCCCGATATGTTAGCTTCTTATATGATAATGAATTTATTGAATTCATTTGGTGATAAAAAGGTAAAAAGAAAGTCTAAGAAGAAAGATAATATTTTAATGTCAATTGTTGATGAAGAAGAGATTGAATTAAGTGAAGAGGAACTATCAGAAGAAGAAGAAGATGACGGGGAACATTCCGAAGAAGGTGAAGAAGAAGAGTCTGACATTGAATTAGAAGAAGAGGAAGACTGTAGTGATAGTGAAGTAAGTGAAGAAGAAGAAGTTGAATTAGATGAATTTGATGAAAAATATATGGAAATGGAAGACGATATTCTTGAAGAAGAAGACAATGATTTTAACTACTTTCAAACTTTAGTTCCCGAAGAGAAGGAAAAACATCTAACAGAATTAAAGGAAATTAAAGATATTAGGAATACTGCAGTACCTCTAAAATTTAAGATACTTGAATCTGATATGGATTTAAAAACAAAATCAATTGCCATTGGGAATATTGAAAAGTTAAGTGAAATGGATGTTTCAACTGGCGAGTATTGTAAGATGGATAAATGGATTAATGGATTGATCAATATACCTTTTGGGAAGACAAATGAATTACCGATTAACAATGAAAATACATTTGAAGAGAAAAGGGAATATCTAGTTCAAACACAACAAAAGTTAGATAAGGCAATTTATGGACACCAGGATGCAAAGATGCATATTCTTCAGGTGATTGGTAAATGGATTAAAAATCCACAATCACAAGGAAATGTTTTAGCAATTCAGGGACCGATGGGAAATGGTAAAACAACCTTAGTGAAAGAGGGAATCGCTAAAGCGATTAATCGTCCATTCGCATTTATTGCGTTAGGTGGTGCTTCTGATTCATCTTTCTTTGATGGTCATTCCTATACATATGAAGGATCACATTGGGGTAGAATCGTTGATATTTTGATTGAATCAAAATGTATGAATCCAATTATTTACTTTGATGAGTTAGATAAGATTAGTGAATCCGCAAAAGGTGACGAAATAATTCATCTTTTAACACATCTGACAGACCCATCACAAAATACATTGTTCCAAGATAATTATTTCCCTGGGATTCATTTAAATCTATCCAAAGCGTTATTCATCTTTTCATTCAATGATGAATCAAAGATTGATCGTATTTTGAAGGACAGAATGTATGTGATCAATACAAAGGGATTTAAACCGAAAGATAAAATATCAATTTGTCGTAATTATGTTCTTCCAGAACTATTGGATACATTCTTATTCTCAAAGGAAGAGATTCTCTTCCCTGATGATACAATCCTTCATATTATCGAAAGGTTTACAGGGAAGGAAGAAGGAGTTAGAAATTTGAAGAGATGTTTGGAAACAATTATTTCAAAGATAAATATTTACTATTTATCTCAAAAGAGAGAAAAAGATAAAGACGATGTAGAAGGGGAAGAAAAGAAGGAAGCGAAAGATGATCTACCAATGACATTTAAGATCAAGGATTTTAAGTTACCACTAACTGTAACACCTGAGATTGTGAAAGAACTTCTACCTGTTAAAAATGGAGATCAACCTCCCGAACATATGTATCTGTAAAGTAATATTGTTTTATAAAATAATTTTATAACATTTTTTAAATTAGCGCCCTGCGCTATGACACCCCGGCCCAACCTGCCTGCCTCCGCTCCTGTATTTTCCCCATTCGCAGTCACTGCGCAGGCTGCAGCTGCTACTGTCCGATATTGAGGTGCAGTTACCGCTCGGTACGGCTGCGGCTGCTGCTTCGCGTGCTCGTTCAATTCGCCACGAGTCGAGCGCCGCAGAACAATCTACACGGCATATGACCCGCTTAGTAACTTCATCGACCCCGTCCAGCTGAGTGTCGCAGCATTCTTCGTACGGGTTGCTGTCGTCCCTCGACTCCGTGATCAACCTAGCAGCTACTAAATCGTTTATTAGCTGCTCCTCCTCCGCCGCCGCCTGCGCACCTGCTTCATCCAAAGTACAACACGCACCACCATCGTTGCGCCAGCCGCCGACCACATCTCGATTACAAGGGTCGTTATAACAAGCATGATCAATATGATCTTTATTTAATTTATAATTCTCAGGACATTTTTCCGTCCCCTGCCCTCCTCCTACTGTTTGAGGGTTTAGTAAAGTCCCGCCAACCGAACCCGTGGCGTCATATATTACATACGTTGATACATTTGGAATAATATTCCCAGTAGTGATATCTATTCCTTCAACATCGAAGATGGTGTTCTCAATATAATTGTTTATAACCCCACGCAGCACATCTCCGTTCGTTTTTATTGTAATAATTTTATCCAAATAAAAAGCGGCTTCGGGCGCACGGTCCTCATCCTCCAAGATTATGGCCATATGATCCCCACCGCCGACGTCGACCGATTCTACATCGACCACTGTACCACTAGCTACAACAGCATTATTCCCACATGTTTCGTTTGATTTACAACATATTTTATCATCACCCGATGTCGTGAACGTAGTCCCATCCGAGCATGGAGTTGTAGTACATTTTTTTTGTAGATCCTCCGCTTCATTAACGAAATGAGTTTTATCAGGACAGTGTCCTTCCCGGACGGCCACGGGCACGTCGCCGCAGCTCTGAGCATTTGGATTGTAGCACGTAGTTTCATCCTCCGATTGGGCATCATCTGGAGAAGTATAATGATTGCCCTCGACAGGGGTGCCATACCAACCTGGAGGGCAGCGCACGCAGTGCCATAATCCATCGTAATCTTTGGTTAACGCTTCCTCAGGCATGCACGGCTGTGCCTTACATACCGTGGGACCGGGGGTGCCGCCCGCCTGGTAGGGCGGATGCTCGGTCATACCCATAGCACTATTTTGCGGGTCGCCGCGGAAGATCGTACCCACCGGATAAATCCCTAACTTTTGACGGGGCGGGTTGTTGTTATCCAATCCACAAGTTTCGCAACCTATTCCTTCTCCGGCAGGCAATCTTCTCTGATTAGGTTGACATGGACTTATAGATATTAGATGGTTTAATTGCTCAATAATATTGTCAATAGTACTGTCCAATTCACGTTGAGTACAAATCCTTCGCAAACGATTTAATTCTACTATTTCACGCTGGAAATCTTCTACAATACAAGCACCACTACCTATATTTCCTGAATTACATTCAGAGATTACGACATTTAGTCTGGTTATTTTATTATCCAATGGTACTGTGCATGCATCTATACAACTGGTTTCAGGTATCACATATGGACTTGCCTCTCCTAATGGGATTTGGTCCACATAGTCTTCGATGTATCTATCAGGGGGCGCCGACGGTGCCGAGTTTTCTTCGCACGAATTGCACGTACAAGTCCATGGGTTTTCTTCGGCGACAGCAGGCGTCAGCGTGCACCCTTCAGGGCATGTCGTCGATGGAGTGGTAGCGTCGCCAGGCGTGTAGCCAGTCGAGCAGTCCGCGACCGTGTTGAGACACGTCTCAGCAATCTCAGCGGTGAAAACACAGTTGTTACCGTTTTCAGTGACGGCGCACGCGGTGGAGCCGGTATTCAGCGCGCATACGCCACCCGCGCCGTTGTTGTCCCCAGTACAGCTCGCGGCGACAGCGTTCGTCAGAGTGCACCCGGCAGGGCATGTCGTCGATGG
>CEQP01155753.1_pt1 | contig 10759 bp, 3 predicted proteins | sample 356291 | NCBI WGS metagenome assembly CEQP01 (sample SAMEA2621221, study PRJEB7988) | marine metagenome | isolation source: saline water (ENVO:00002010), including | reverse complement strand
GGTGCAGACTCCTCTGCGTCAGGAACACCTGATGCGGATGCAGATAGTGCGGTCACTCTTTCAAACGGACAAACAATTACATTTACAAATGGTTATGCAAATCCAGAACTGGAACCAGATAGTGGTAACATCATATACAACGAAAACAGGTCACCCATATCGCGGGCAACGGACCAAACAGAAGATATCAAAATTATAGTGGAATTCTAATATGGCTCAAAAAACTAATCTTAACGCTGCTCCTTACTACGACGATTTTGATGAGAGCGATAATTTTGTTCGCACATTATTTCGGCCAGGGTTTGCCATTCAGGCAAGAGAACTTACCCAACTACAAAGTCAGTTACAAAATCAGATTGAACAACATGGAGGTCATGTTTTCAAAGAGGGTGCAATGGTTATACCCGGCGCATCTAACATAAAAAATTATTATTCTGTAAAACTTACATCCACATTTAGTGGAGAAACAGTGGACCCATCAAAGTATTATAACGCAACAACACCAGTTACAATCACAGGGGCTACCACTGGTGTTCAAGCAGAGGTTATTGGATTTCAAGCAGCATCTACAACTGAACAACCACTTCTGTTTATTAACTATACGAGAGCAGGAACAGACAACTCCACAGCCGTTTTTGCCGATGGAGAAAATATTTCTGCTGATGTTGCAATCCAACATACAACCACAACTTATTCTGCAAACGTTGCATCTTCAACTTCATTTACTGCTACATCTACAGATGTAAAGAGTGCAACTGGTCCTGCCTCTAGAACTGGTTCTGCATATTTTGTTCGGCCAGGTGTGTTTTACGTAAGAGGATTCTTTGTCTCTGTTACCGATCAGATTCTTACTCTTGACCCTTACGATAGAGATTTTAGTGGTTTTGTTGGTTTTGATATTACTGAAACTCTCGTTACACCCGAATCAGATACTTCACTTTTAGACAATGCACAAGGTTCAGCAAACTTTGCTGCAAAGGGTGCTCATCGTCTTAAAATAACTCTTACCCTTGCCAAGAAAACAACTGCATCCAATTCTAACTTTATTCAACTTGCACAAATAAAAAATGGAGCCGTTGTTGCACAGGGTAGAGAGACAGAATACTCTATTCTTTCTGAAGAATTTGCTCGAAGAACTTTTGATGAGTCTGGCAACTATACAGTAAAACCATTTCAGTTTAAAGTTCAAGAGTGTGTTACTGTAAATGAAAACACTGGTCGGTTTACTCTTGGTGCCACTACAAATGATGGCGGCACAGCAAGCACAGATTTACTTTCTCTTAACGTATCGCCAGGAAGAGCATACGTAAATGGTTACGAGCTTGAGAAAAATGCTCCTACTATTAAAGACATTAATAAGGCAAGAGACTTTGAAACAAAGAACGGCGACATTTCTGTTTTTGATACTGGTAACTTTGCTCTAATAACAAACGTATATGGCACACCAGATATTTCAGAGGTTGCTAGTGAAGCAACACCATTTAAAGAGTTGCAGTTTTATGATACATTAACATCATCTAGAGGAACAGCGAATGGAACTTTGGTTGGTGTTGGTCGTGCAAGGTCCATGCAGTTTAGTGCTGGTGTTGCAGGGTCTTCTTCATCAAACAATGCATCTGTATACAAATTGTATTTGTTTGACCTCAGACCATTTACCATTTTAACTTTAAGTGGCACACCAAGTCCTTTACTAACTGCAACTCATGCTGATGGTGTTCAAGTTAAAGGTGTTACGAGTGGTGCAACAGGATTTGTATTTGGAGAAGGAACAAGTGGAACAAATGTTAACCTTACAAACGTTGTTGGTTCCTTTACGGTTGGTGAGAAAGTTACTACATCAGACTCCGCCGAAACTGATGACATATTAGAAGACTCTGGCACCACAGACCTTACAATTAGTAAGATAGCCAGTAAATCTTTTGGTGATTTCAGACAAGTCTTTATGAACGACCCAACAAATGCTGATGAGGACTTCACTGCTGACTTGGTTACAGAGGCAGAGACACAAGTTGACTTTGTTCTTCTTGAGGATAGTGCTAGTCGAAGTGAGGGTTCAATTGTTTTGGAGGAAGACAACTCAACAGTTGTATCTCTCGAAAGGGTTGAGAGTGCAAAACTTAAAGATGGAAATAAGAACATTGCGTTGTTTAAACCATCTCAGAAAGTTATTAAAACATTTCTGACAGCTACGAATAATGGTGTGAGTGATACATCCTTTACTATTCGCAGACAGTTTGTTGGTACAACGGATGCATCTGGTGTCGTATCCTTTACTGCTGGTACGGGTGAAACATTCAACGGATTTGCTGAGACAGATTACACTTTATCAGTTCTTGATATCGGTAGTGGTGGTACTCATGCAGATGGTGACATTGTAAGCATTAGTGGTAAACTTTCTGGAACTGGCACAAACCAAATAACGATTACTGATTCTCTTTTTAATGGTTCAAAAGTAAAACTCATTGCAACTACAACAAAAACTGCTGTTACTCAAAAGAGTAAAACTGTTAACTTAATGAAACAGTTGAAGGTTCTATCTGGTGATACAGATGCGTATGGGACAAGACCAACTGACAAAGAAATTTCTCTGGGGAGGGCAGATGCATTCAAACTTGTTGCCGTATTTGACTCAGAGGCATCAGGTACGGATGCATCTGCACCAACTCTAACTCTAGGAACAATCACTGGAACATTTACCAGAGGTGAAAAGATCACAGGTTCATCTAGTGGTGCAACAGGAAGAATTATTGATATCACATCTCCAATGAGTTATGTCTTAACAAGCGCCTCTGACTTCACAACCTCAGATACGATAACTGGTGAGTCCTCAAGCGCGAGTGCCGCTGTTTCCGCTGTGGGTGATGGAAGTGTTGTTATTACATCTGACTTTGAATTAGACACAGGTCAGCGTGATAACTTCTATGATATATCTCGCATAGTAAGAAAAGGAAGTTCTCCCACTCCTCAAGGTCGTTTGTTAATTGTCTATGATTATATGGAGCATGGGGCAGGAGACCTCATGACTGTAGACTCTTATACGGATGTTGCAAACCAAATGGACTATGAGGATATTCCATCTTACACTGCTACAAAAATTGACCCAGATGACCCAGAACCAGTTGGTTTATTTCCACTTGCTGATACGTTTGATTTCCGTCCAAGGGTTGCAGATATTACTGGTGCTAGTTCCACCCTCTCAGTTGTAGATGAGATTACGGGCAACTCCTTTGATTTTACCTCTAGAGTTTTTAGTGGAACTGGATCATCATTCTCTAATTTTGGTAAACCTGGCTCTAACATTCAAACAGATTTTGAATATTATCTTCCCAAAAGAGTATCCATCTTTATTGATGATAGGGGTAATATTGTTGTATCGGAGGGTGCATCAAGTGAACAACCGCAACTTCCAACTCCAGTAGATAATGCGATGAAGCTTGCTGACCTACTTTTACCCGCTTTCACATTTAAACCTCAAGATGTTTCTCTTACTAGACAGAGAACTCAAAGATTTACCATGCAAGATATTGGTAAACTTGAAAGAAGGGTTACAAATGTTGAGAGAGTTACCACACTCTCTTTACTTGAAAAAGATGCTCAATCATTTGAGACCACGGATGCAAACGGACTAAACCGTTTTAAATCTGGTTTCCTTGTTGACCCGTTTCGTGGTCATGATATAGGTGATGTAAAACATCCTGATTATAGAAATTCAATTGATATGACGGCGGGTGAACTAAGACCAGTTCATAAAACTAAAGGCATTGACCTTATTGAACAAGCAACAACTGACACTGCAAGAACCTCTGCTGGTTATCAAAAGACAGGTGACCTTCTCACTCTTCCATACACAGAGGATACCATTACTGAGAATCCATTTGCAACGACTGTTGAAAGGGTAACACCATTTTTAACTGCCTCATGGTTTGGTCAGGTCACTCTTGACCCAGACCAAGATTCTTGGTTTGAGACAGAGATTGCTCCAGAACTTGTTATTAATGTTGAGGGAAACTTCGATGCAGTTGTGGAGGCAAATAGAAATCAACTTGGAACAGTTTGGAACTCTTGGCAAGAGAACTGGGCTGGTAGAGTATTTTTTGTAAGAGAACAATTTGAAGCCGACGGTGGAGATATTAGTTTTAGAAATCGTAGAATGCAGACTGGCACAAGACGTGGAACTGGAACTCGCACATTTGTTGAAGAGGATATAGAAAGAGAGAGTCAGGGGTTTAGAACACTTTCCAGAGTTGCTATCCCTGTTGTTCGGGCAAGAAATGTTAGGTTTGATGCAACGGGAGTAAAACCTTTTCAGAGAATGTATGTTTTCTTTGATAACATAGATGTTAATGCATTTGTTACACCAGACTCAGATTCAACAACTGATGCAACACCAGTAACAGGAAGTCCTATAATTGTCAAGTCCACTAGTCAGTGTGGTGGTGTATTTGCAATCCCAGACCCAAAAATTTCTGGAAACCCACAGTTTAACACTGGTTCTGTTCAGTTTAAACTAACTTCTAGTTCGACTAATGCTGCTCAACCTGATAGTCAAGCACAGGCAAATTACGTTGCAGACGGAATTCTCGAAACTCGACAAGAAACCATTATTGCAACAAGAAATGGTAGACTTGCAACGGAAGCTGTTACAACTTCTCAAGCAATTACACGCAATCTTCTCATCCCTACCATCGATTTTGACCCCCTTGCACAATCATTTATAATTGCTGATGAAGACCAACAATTCAACCCAGATTTAAATGGTAGCAATACGGATGTTGGTAGATTTGCAACATCCATTGATTTGTTTTTCTCTGCTAAACATGATACATTACCTGTAACAGTAGAAATCCGTAATGTGGTTAACGGTTACCCTGGCCCAAAACTTTTACCATTTAGTCGCGTAACAAAATTGCCCGCTGATGTTAATATTTCTGCTGATGGTAAGACCGCAACAAAATTTACTTTCCCATCTCCTGTTTATCTACAGTCTCAGGCAGAGTATTGTTTTGTAGTGTCAACGGATACGCCAGATTATATCATGTGGATTTCTGACTTAGGTCAAGAGGATTCAGATGGAAACCTTGTTTCTGAACAACCACACATTGGTGTTCTATTTAAAGGGCATAATAACCGTACTTGGGCACCCGCACCAACTCAAGATGCAAAGTTTACACTGCGCGGTGCAAAGTTTGATACGACTGCTGCTGGTTCAGTAACTTTAACTAATGATACTCTACCCACACTAACTCTTGGTAAAAATCCGTTAGTCATGACAAATAGTAATACTGAGTTAAAGGTTAATCATTTTGACCACCACATGTATGATATAACAAACAACGTTACGATTAGTGGAGTTAAGTCAGGTGCAGAAACAACTCTTAATGGTAGTATTGGTTCTGCCTCTGATACAATCACATTAACAGATGGCACTAACTTTGATGATACATCAGGAAAGTTCTCTAAAAATGCATCAAATGTTTACTTTATTAAAATTGGTGATGAGGTTATTTCTTACACATCAATTTCGGGTAACACCATCACAGGAGCAACAAGAGCAGTTGAGGGAACTGCGGCATCACATGCAAGTGGTGCAACGGTAGAACTTTATATGTTACATAAAGTTCCTTTCACAGAAATCAATAAAACTCACACTGATGTTGCAAATATAGGGACAGACTATTACACAGTAACTCTATCAACCACACCAGTTGTTGCCAGTGGTGGTGACTCCACGTTTGGTGGCAGTGTTGTTACGGCAACTGAAAATGCTCAGTATGATGTAAGTTCAACAGTTATCGGAACACTTATTACTCCTCAGACAAATATTATCTCTAAGATTAGACACACAACTGCGACAAGTGTTAGTGGTTCTCAAAATTCATTCTCACAAACTTCACTTACAAATGCTGAGACAATTCCTTTGAATGATAACTATTATTATGATAAGTGTTATATGATTGCGTCAGGTATTAATGAAACAAATGAAATGGAGGGGAGTAAGTCTTTGATAATGCCATTGACACTATCCTCAACAAGTTCTCAAGTATCGCCCGTAATTGATGTAAAGAGAATGACATTCTTCGCTGTCGCAAACAGAATTAATCAGATTGACTCATCTTCAGATGTGTATCCAACATCAATCTATGACCCAATGACAGCTCCAGAGGGTGATGACCACGATGCAATTTATCTGACAAAGAGTGCAGCACTAGAAACTCCAGCAACATCACTTAGAGTTCTTTTCGATGCAAATAGAGAAAGCACTGCTGATATTAAAGTTCTCTTCAAGATTTTAAGAACTGATGATGCGAGTGATTTTGATGAGTTAGATTTTCAGTTCTTCAACAATGATGGGTCAGAAGATGTCACTGTTGCTCCCTCACTTGGTATTGACCAATTTAATGAGTATCAATTTACAGCGGGGGTCACAGATGATGGTATCGGCACTCCATTAGATGAGTTCATCTCATTTCAGATCAAGATTGTGATGAGAGCAACAAACTCTGCGAGACCACCAAGAATTAAAGACCTTAGAGTTTTAGCACTGGCAACGTAAAATGAAAATTCAAGTTGAAGGACATAAAGATTTAGTTAGAGATGCAAGTTCCAACGCGATAGTGAACACGAATAAGTCTGCTTATCTTATGGCAAAAAAACGTGCAGATGAGGCACAAAGGCACCGTGACCAACTTAGACAAACTACTAGGGAACTAAATAACTTAAAGTGTGAGATTCACGAAATAAAAACAATGCTAGTAAAACTAGTAGAGGGTAAGTAAATGGCAACTGTAACCGCAACAACTTTATCTCTTAGTGATTCTCTTGAACAGTTTAGAGAACAGTTTAATAATCTACAAAGTGACGTAGGAGGTATTACCTTAACTTCCTTAAGCACTGGTGGTATAATCTTTGAGGGTTCAACAGCAGATGAGCACGAAACAACTCTTAATGTGGTTGACCCCACAGGAGACAGAACTGTTCTCCTACCAAACGCATCTACCACTTTGGTTGGAACAGATACAACTGATACCTTAACAAATAAAACACTAACCTCTGCTGTGGTTGCCACATCTTTAGATTTAAATGGTTCTGAACTTATTCTTGATGTTGATGCAGATACTTCAATCACAGCAGATACAGATGACCAAATTGACTTTAGACTTGGTGGTGCAGACTTAGTTACATTTACGCCTGGTGTTATTGACCTTAAAAATGCGGGTTCAGTTTCTAATATTAAATTTTATTGTGAGAGTTCAAACGCTCACTATGCACAGCTACAATCTTCTGCTCACGCAGATTATTCTGGTAATGTTACAATCACACTACCAGTAACATCTACTACGTTAATAGGTGCATCAACGACGGATACACTTACCAACAAAACTATTAGTGGCAACTTACCATTTAGCACCGATGGTGCTCAAATTAATTTTGGTGCAAACTCAGAGATAACTCTTAAACACGTTCATGATACTGGGTTGACAATAACCAATACCATAAACGGCACCGATGATAGACCAGTGGTATTACAACTAAAATCTGAGGAAGATGCAATAGTTGCAGATGATGTTATTGCATCCATAGAGTTAGCAGCGGGTGACTCTGATGGTACTGATGGTGCAACTGTTGCTGCTGGTATTCACGCGATTGCAGAGGGAACTTTCTCTGCGAGTGCTAATGCGACTAAGTTAGTCTTTACTACGGGTGTATCGGAAACTGCTGCTGCAAGTGCTACCGCTAAGATGACACTGAGTTCTGCTGGTCTACTGACTATCGCAGATGACTTTATGATTAAGGATGGTGGCACGATTGGTGTTGCCTCTGCTAATGATGCGATGACAATCAGTAGTGCTGGTATTGTTACTTTTAAAGATGATATTGTACTCAAGAATGATGGAACAATAGGTAGTGCTGGAGTTGCTGGTGCTATAACAATTGCCTCTGATGGTGTTGTAACTTTTGCAGATGATATTGTTATTAAGGATTCTGGTACGATTGGTTCTGCCTCTGATACAGATGCTATCTCAATTGCATCAAATGGTGTTGTCTCATTCACACAAGCGGTGTCAGGAACATCTGCTACATTTGACAGTGGTGTTGCAATAGATAACATCACCATTGACGGTACAGAGATTGACCTCAGCTCGGGTGACCTTACACTTGACGTTGCTGGAGATATTGTTCTTGACGCTGGTGGTGATGAGGTCATATTCAAAGACGGTTCTACCAATGTTGGGCACGTAAGTTTAGACTCAGATAATTTAACATTTAAATCACTAGTTAATGATAAGGATATGATTTTCAAAGGTGTTGATGGTAGTTCTGAAATCACTGCATTGACATTTGATATGAGTGCCGCTGGTCTTGCAACGTTTAACGCTGGTGTTACAACTGGTGGCAATATTATTATTCCAGATGCAGGGACAATTGGTTCTGCTTCTGATACAGACGCTATTGCGATTGACAGTAGTGGTAACGTAACAATTTCTCAAAGTTTAACAGTTAACGGTGCAACCGTTACAAACTCTGCAACCAATACAACTATCGAAGACCAGTTGATTGAATTAGGAACTGGTAGGTCAGGAAGTGCGTCTGGTGATGCTGGTATAGTCATTGAACGTGGTGATGATGCAAACGTGTTTATTGGTTGGGATGAAAGTGAAGACAGGATTGTTCTAGGAACAGGAACGTTTACTGGTGCTAGTTCTGGTAACCTTTCTATAACTAATGCTGGAGTTACAGCGGCATCGTTGTTAGTTAGTGATGCGGGAACAATTGGATCTGCATCTGATACTGATGCTATTGCGATTGGTTCTGATGGAGACGTTACATTAACTCAAGACTTAGAACTTCAACATGACGGTGCCACTATAGCGTTTGGTGCTAATGATGAAATCACTGTTACTCATGTGCATGATGTTGGACTTACAGTTACAAACACTATAAACGGCTCTGATGGTAAACCAGTTATACTTCAGTTAAAATCTGAGGAAGATGCGATTGTTGCAGATGATGTTATCGCATCTATTGAACTTGCTGCTGGTGACTCTGATGGTACAGACGCTGCCGTGGTCGCCGCTGGTATTCATGCAATCGCAGAGGGAACTTTTGCTGCTGATGCTAACGCAACTAAACTTGTCTTTACTACAGGTGTATCCGAAACTGCTGCTGCGAGTGCAACTGCTAAAATGACTTTGAGTTCTGCTGGTCTGTTAACGATTGCCGATGACCTTATGATTAAGGATGGTGGCACGATTGGTGTTGCTTCGACAAATGACGCACTTACAATTTCCTCGGCTGGACTTCTTACAGTCAAGGACGATCTTGTAATTAAAAGTGGTGGAACGATAGGTGGTGCTGCTGACACTGATTTGTTAACTTTAGGTAGCGCTGCTTTAACTGTTGCGGGAACACTTGGTGCAACTGCAATCACTGCTAGTGGTAGATTGATTACAGATGATACGACAGAGGCAACAAGCACAACTGATGGTGCGTTGCAGACTGATGGTGGTTTATCTGTTGCTCTGGATATTGTTGCTGGTGATGATATTAAACTTTTATCAGATGCATCTCTCATTTCCTTTGGTACTAACTCAGAGATAACTCTAACACATGTCCATGATGTTGGACTAACAATAACGAATACAGTGAACGGCACGGATGATAGACCAATAGTTTTACAGTTGAAATCAGAAGAAGATGCAATTGTTGCTGATGATGTCATTGCGTCTATTGAGATGGCTGCAGGCGACTCTGATGGAACAGATGCCGCTGTGGTCGCTGCTGGTATTCATGCAATCGCAGAGGGTGCATTTACTGCCTCTGCTAATGCAACAAAACTAGTATTTACAACTGGTGTATCTGAATCTGCTGCTGCCTCAGCCGCAGCAAAAATGTCCCTGTCATCTAGAGGTGCGTTGAGTGCTGAGTCAGGTAAGGCAGAGTTTGGTGGTGACTTTATCGTATTAAACAGTACGGACGGTACAGCTAACGCGGGAGATAACATCATAATAGAAGATGGTGGAACGGATGGTAGTGGAACAAATGCTGGTGATAACATGTTATACGAATATTATACATCATTTACAAATAGTCAATTACTAATAAAGGACGCTGGTGGAACTGTCCTCAAAGCGATATATGGCGTAGGTGGTAAACTTTGATGAAGGGAATATATAATGGCTGTTCGCAGACCCCTGTTTTACTCTAGAAATGGTAATAATGTAACTACTCAAACTGACTCTGCTTGGGAAACACAGTTAAAACACATAGCGTATCTTTATAGCACAGCACCTACAGTTACAGTAAGTATTGTATCTGATAGTGGAACTCTAAGTCCTACTATGGCAGATACGAGATTACAAGCTGGTGCAGAATTTACTCCTAGAGGAACATCCTCTGCTCCTGCTGAAACAGACACGGCAGAACCATCAACGGTTACTGTAAACCATGATAAACTTACTGGTCCTACATATGACACATCACTTAGTGAAAGTTCAGACCAAGGTGTTTTAGGATATCCTGTATATTTTGATGAGGATGAAGATTGTATTAAATCAATGACTCATCAAGATTATATTGATACTTTTATATATGCAACCTTGGATGAAATGATTTCAAGTTCAGAGAGTGAATTGACAAACGGTACTTTTACAATAGCAGAGTCAGCGTCTGTTACGAACTATACAGAAGTTTCTGGTAGTGGCACGGTGATCTTTTCAGATACGAGAGCAGATACATCAGCGTACTCTGCTGCTGGTAT
>CEQP01010486.1_pt1 | contig 10764 bp, 10 predicted proteins | sample 356291 | NCBI WGS metagenome assembly CEQP01 (sample SAMEA2621221, study PRJEB7988) | marine metagenome | isolation source: saline water (ENVO:00002010), including | reverse complement strand
AGTTCCGGCAGTTGCTGAATATGGAATTCTTGTGCCATTCACAGTTACAAAATGATTCGTAACGACTGAGCTTTCGGCTTCTATACTTCTAGATACCTGAGAGAAAATATTGTTACTAACAAAAAAAATTAAGATTACTAAAAAAAAGTTTTTCATGATATTAAAAAAAAAGGCCAAACAATTATTGACCTTAATTTAATAATAATTTTCAAATAAATTATTTCATATCCATTTTTCCAGCCAGAGTCTTAGAGATTGCAACTAACATCATTAATGAATATATAGCATGATATACTCCAATTACTGTTGGAAGTATTGGATTTGTAAGTATAAAGTATGCATAAGAAGCATTTATAACTAAAATGGATGACTGAACTTTTAAAGACCAAGTTTTTTGAACTGAATCTTTATTTGGACTAAGAAATCCACCAAAAGGACTTGCCAGTATAGCCTGAACAGTAAATATCACAATAGAGGCAAAACTAAAATAATCCTGTGGATCCTCTAATAATAAACTTACTCTGTGAATAATAGGTATAAATGAGTACAAAAAAAGGCCTCCTAAAGCATAGTATCTATCTTTTGCTATAGCTAGACCATAAATACTAATTGCAAGGCAAATTCCTCCCGCAATAATTGGTATTAATAAATTATTTCCTTCCATAAATCTTAAATGTTTGGTTAAAATCTAAATATACTTTTTTTTATAAATATTTAGATTAAATCATTATTAATATTGCAAAGATGAAAGATCTTAAAGATTTAAATATACATGAGAGAGATAAGAGAATAAACTTCAATGAAGAAGACCATATCTATACAATAGATAGAAATAAAAATGCAAAATCAGTCACTGAATTAATTAGTGAATTTTTTCCAAAATTTGATAAAAATTACTGGGCAAATAAAGAAAGTCGAAAAACTGGAGAAAAAGTTGAAGATATATTGAAAAGATGGGCTGACCTTGGAGATAAAGCAAGGAAAGAGGGTACAAACCTTCATAACCAAATTGAAAATTTTTATAATGAAAAAGAATATGATAACTCACCTGAATTAGAAAAGTTCATGCGATTTCATGAGAAATTTATTAAATCTAATTACGAACCATTTAGAACTGAATGGAGGGTTTTTGATGAGAAAAAATTACTAGCAGGCACAATCGATATGGTATATAAAAAATCAAATAGCGAAGTATTTCTATTTGATTGGAAAAGATCAAAAAAATTAATAAACTCAAACGGTGAAGTTGAAAAAGACAATCCTTTTGAAAATTGTTTAAATGGATTAGGTCATATGAGTTCAACTGACTACAATAAGTATTGTCTCCAACAAAATATCTATAAGTATATACTTGAAAAAAATTATGGAATTAAAGTCTCGAGTATGAATCTACTTGTTTTACATCCCTATTACAATAATTATCACATCGTAAAAGTTGAAGACCTACCTCTTGAAACCGAATACCTTATTGATTCATTATAGATGAACTCTAATATTTATTATAAACCATTTAAACATCTCAAAAAAGATAAAGTAATGGAATTCCTTATTAATATGTTTGGAGATAAAATTGATATTAAAGACAGGTATTTTAGTAACTACGCAAAAGCAATAGCTGAATTAATTATTGAACAGCAAATTAGTTTTAAAGTAGCTATATCTATTAAAAAAAAATTTAATGATTTGATTTCTGATAAGTCAAATAATGAAATATTAGAGATTGATGATAATAAATTAAAAAGTATAGGTATATCTAGAATGAAAGTAAAATATATAAAGAATGTTTACCAATACTTTCTTAATAGTAAAATAGACTTTGATAGTTTAGGTGATAATAAAATAATTAATGAATTAATTACTATTAAAGGAGTAGGAAGTTGGACAGCTGAGATGTTTCTTATCTTTATTTTATTCAGAGAAAATATTTTTTCAAAAAAAGATATTGCTTTATTAAATAGCATTAAACTTAATTATGACATTAAAAATTTGAGTAATGAGAGATTAGATGAACTAATAAAATCTTGGGCTCCTTATAATACTTATGCATCTCTATTATTATGGAAATCTATAGAAGAAAAAATATTTTATAAAGAAAATTAATTTTCTGGTATTCTGATATCCTCTACCAACTGAACTACTTTTTGTGGAGGAGGCGAGGTTAAATATGACACTAGAATTGAAATTATAAAATTACATAACATAGCAATAGATCCAAATCCTTCTGATGAAATACCAAACCACCACTCTGAAGAAGGAGGTATAGGCCCTAACCATCCTAATTTAAATTTAGCCATGTAGTAGAGCATTAGAGAAATTCCAACAATCATACCAGATATAGCTCCTTCTTTATTAATTCTTTTGGAGAAAATACCCAGAATTATAGCAGGGAAAAAGGAAGCAGCAGCCAGACCAAATGCTAAAGCAACTACTGCAGCAACAAAACCTGGAGGATTTATTCCAAAATATCCAGCTACTATAACTGCAAAAAAAGAAGAAATTCTTGCTATTAGTAATTCTCTTTTTTGAGATATATTAGGCATTAAAATTTTTTTAACTAAGTCGTTTGAAACTGAAGTGGAAATAACTAATAATAACCCTGCTGCAGTAGATAGAGCTGCTGCCAATCCACCTGCAGCTACTAACGCTATAACCCAAGCAGGTAAATTTGCAATTTCAGGATTAGCTAAAACCATTATATCATTATCAATTATTAATTCATTATTTTCATAATTATTATAGTTAATTATTCCATCATTATTTTTGTCATCATAAGTAATTAATCCAGTGTTCTCCCAATTTTTGAACCAATCTGGCATCGTAGAATATTCTTTTTCACTAACTGTTTCAATAAGATTAAATTTTGAAAAGACAGAGACAGCAGGTGCAGTTGTATATAATATTGTAATGAAAAGTAGAGCTAATCCAACAGATTTTCTAGCATCACTGACCCTCTTCACAGTAAAAAATCTTACAATCACGTGAGGAAGTCCAGCAGTACCTACCATTAGTGCTAGAGTAATACAAAAAATATCAAGTACTGATTTTGATCCTGAAGTATATTCATTGAATCCTAAGTCTTTAGAAAGTAGATCTAATTTCTCAAGAAGGTAAATACCTGATCCATCATTTATCATTGAACCCATACCTATTTGAGGGATAAAATTTCCTGTCATTTGAAGAGAGATAAAAAATGCAGGAACCATAAATGCAAAAATTAGAACACAGTACTGAGCAACCTGAGTATAAGTTATGCCTTTCATTCCTCCTAAAACTGCATAAAATAAAACTATTACCATTCCAACAATTACACCTGACTCAATGGGGATCTCGAGAAATCTAGAGAACACTATGCCAACTCCTCGCATCTGCCCAGCAACGTAAGTAAATGATACAGCAAGAGCACAAAATACAGCAACTAATCTTGCCTTATTTGAATAATATCTTTCTCCTATAAAGTCAGGAACAGTAAATTTTCCAAATTTTCTTAAGTATGGAGCTAATAATAAAGCTAAGAGTACATAACCACCGGTCCATCCCATCAGATATACTGAACCATCATAACCAGCAAAGGCAATTATTCCAGCCATAGAAATAAAAGATGCTGCTGACATCCAATCTGCAGCAGTTGCCATGCCATTAGCTAAAGGAGAAACTCCTTTACCTGCAATATAAAATTCTTTAGTTGAATTAGCCTTTGACCAAATAGCTATAGAGATATATATCAAAAAAGTAATTCCAACTATAATATAGGTCCAAGTTTGAACATCCATTTTTAATCTTTTTTATGAAATCCATATTTTTTATCAAGCTTATTTATTAAATGAACATAGATAAATATAAGAATGACAAAAACATACATTGATCCCTGTTGAGCAAACCAAAAGCCTAACTTAAATCCACCTAGATAAAATGAATCTAAAAATTCTTTAAATAAAATGGAGAAACAAAAAGAAACAAGAAACCATATTGACAAAAGAATTCCTACGTATTTTAAATTTTCTTTCCAATAATTAGTATTTTGGGTATTCAATTTGGTATAATTTTAATTAGTAACAATGAAGATAATTAATTTAATTCTTTTCCTTTTCATATCATTTCAAATTAATGCTCAAGATATTCTAAGTCTTAAAGAAAGAGCTAGAGTTATAGAAGAAATTCAAAAAGATAGGTTTGACAACCTACTCCCTCAACTTATGGAGGAGACAGGAATTGATATGTGGGTTATTATAACAAGAGAATATAATGAGGATCCAGTCATCAAGACTCTTCTTCCGCCTACTTGGTTAAATGCAAGAAGAAGAACAATATTGGCATTCCACTATGATAAGAAAAGTAAAGATTTAGAAAAAGTTGCTATAGCTAGATACTCATTTGGAAAAAATATTCCATCTATCTGGAATAAAGAAGATGAACCAAATCAGATGAAAGCACTCGCTAAGTTTATCGAAGAAAAAAACCCAGATAAAATTGGATTAAATTATTCACATCATTTTGCATTGGCTGATGGAATAGTTAAAACCGATTATGAACTATTTCTAGAAAATCTGTCAAGTAAATTATCTAAAAGAGTAGTTTCTGCTGAGGAACTTGCAATCAGGTGGATTGAAACACGAACTGAGAAAGAAATGATTATATATGATCAACTTGTAGAAATAACTCACGGAATTATTAACGAAGCTTTTTCAACTAACGTTATAACTCCCGGAGTTACATCTACGAATGATGTAGTATGGTGGATGAGAGAAAAAGTCAAAAAACTTGGTCTTAAAACATGGTTCCATCCAACAATTGATGTCCAAAGAAATGAGAATAGTGATCTTTATGCCTTCGATGGTGAGTCAAAATTTGATATAATCTTACCTGGAGATTTAATTCATTGTGATTTTGGCATTACATATCTGACATTAAATACAGACTGCCAAGAGTTAGCATACGTACTTAAACCCGATGAAACTGAGGCGCCAGACTATCTTGTGAAAGCTTTAGATGAGGGAAATAGAGTACAAGATATATTCACTGATTTATTTGAATACAAAAAAACAGGTAATCAAATTCTAAAAGAAGCTTTAGAGCAAGGAAGAAATGAAGGTTTTAGACCTCAAATTTACACTCATCCTCTTGGGACTTTTGGTCATTCAGCAGGAACTACCTTAGGAATGTGGGATTCTCAAGGAGGAGTTCCTTTCACTGGTGATTTTCCTATGAACTATAATACTGTTTATGCAATTGAATTGAATACAAAGGTATTTATCAAAGAATGGAATAAAGATATTAGAGTTATGCTCGAAGAAGCTGGAGTTTTTGAGAAGACAGGTTTTAGGTATGTAAATGGAAGACAGACAGAATTAATATTAGTTGGAAGTAAAAGAAACCATTTAGGAAATTAGAAAGAGTCTGATTTTAAGTAAGCATCTACTAATGCTTTTTCTCCTTCTTCACCTTGCATAGATTTACCATGTTCCATACCTAGTATGCCATCGTAACCCTTCTCGTAAATAAACTTAAATACGTTTTTATAATTTATCTCACCAGTAGTTGGCTCCTTTCTTCCAGGATTATCACCAATTTGAAAGTATGCAATTTCATCCCATGTTTTATCTATATTAGGAATCAAATTTCCTTCCTGAATTTGCTGATGATATATATCAAATAAAATCTTACAAGATGGAGAATCAACAGCTCTACAAATTTGAAACGCTTGTGGACTTTCAGTTAAAAACAAACCGGGATGATCTCTAAAGTTTAACGGTTCTAGTACCATGACTAAACCATGTGGTTCTAAGATATCAGATGCTATCTTTAGAGTTTCAATAACATTTGAGGTTTGATAAGACATGTCTTTCCTTAAATCTATATGTCCTGGAACCACTGTCATCCATTTTGCATTTACTCTTTTAGCAACTTCAACTGAAGTCTTAATATAATTTAAAAATTCATTTTTATAATCATCGTCTCCACTTGAAAGATTTGGTTTATCCCAGTAAATTTTGTGAGCAACAAATACTCCCATTTTCATTCCTCTATTCTCTAGAGTTTTAGATATTTTATTTTGAAGTGCAATTGATCTTGAGCTCATTCCATTATCCTCAAAAGCTCTAAAACCAAGATCAGCCATATAATTAATTTGATCTATAGGATCATCTCCAACGGTATTTTTAAACATTCCCAAGTGGGGAGCATAATTTAAATTAAAAGTATTCCTTGAAAAGGAATTAAATGGAAATAGTGAACCAATCGATAAAGAAATCGAAAATTTATTTATGAAAGTTCTTCTTAACATATTTAAATAAATTTAGTTTTTCCAGGAATAGGAATTTTATAATAACCAGCTGAATCTGGTAAAGTTGGAGCATTAGAATTCCAAGTCAAGTCATCTGGCACAAGGTTTTCTTTAGAATTCATAATTTGATCCCATGTGATTTTCCTTCCTGTGTAAGTAGCCATTCTACCCATAATTGCTGTGAGAGTACTTTTAGCAGCATTTTCTGTATCTGATATAACTTCACCATTCCTTATGGATTTAAATAATTTGTTATGCTCAACCTGATATGGATTTGGGTCTTCAGACCATGATTTTGGATATTTGTATGTGAGTTCATTCTTTAAATTATATATTTCTCCCTTACCCAATACTATTGATCCTTTTGATCCTTGGAACACTTCATCTACTCTGCTTTCTGTTCCTTTCTGATGTCTGCACTGACTTGAAATAACTGCTCCTCCAGGATAATGAAATTCTACAAAATGATGGTCAAATATCTGACCATGTTCCATTCCGTTTCTTACTTCTCTCCCCCCCATACCCTGAGCATGAGACGGATATTCTCCAATAAACCAGTTTGCAACATCAATGTTATGAATATGTTGTTCTAAAATATGATCGCCACATATCCAATTAAAATAATACCAGTTTCTCATCTGGTATTCAAGTTCAGTTTGTTCAGGTTTTCTATTATTTACCCATACTCCCCCATCATTCCAATAAACTTGTCCAGAAACTATTTTTCCAATTTCATCTGATGAAATCTTACCATGTAAATAGAGATATTTATTTTGGTAATGTCTCTGTAAACCTACTACTACATTTAACTTATTTTCTTTTGCTTTTTTTGCGGATTCTAAAACTCTTCTAACTCCTGTGGCATCAGTTGCAACTGGTTTTTCCATAAATACATGTTTTTCATTTTCAATTGCATATTCAAAATGTAGAGGTCTAAATCCAGGAGGTGTTGTGAGAATAACAACATCACATAAATCAATAGCCTTTTTATATCCATCAAATCCTGTGAAAATATTTTTTTCTTTAACATTAATTTTTTTTGATTTACCAAATTCTTCTTGAATAGCTTTTAAACTTGAATCAATTCTATCTTTAAAAGCATCTGCCATAGATACCAATTCAATATTTTCATCTGCATTCAATGCTTGAACTACTGCTCCTGATCCTCTACCACCACAGCCAACAACAGCTAATTTTAGTTTTTTATTTTCATTTACATTGGCAAAAGACTGAAATGTAACGTTCGTTGCTAAAACACCACTAGTTATTGCAGCTGTCTTTCTAACAAAACTTCTTCTTGATTCTTTTTTCATATTATTGGTTAATTAGTATAAATATTAATTTATTAACATTTATTAATTATTCCAAAACTTATTTCTCAGACTATTTTTACTTAAGTCCTCTACCCTAACAATTCTAAAACCAATATTTGGAGCATCTGTATTCCACCATTTACTTTTTGGGATTTGAGGATCCCTTCTTTGAAGTAATTTATCTGAAAAATATCTTTTATCACTTGTCATTTTCTCTGGGTCATCTAACCAAGAGCCGCCTCTGTATACTTTTGGATATTTACCCTTATCATAAATAAAAGGGTTAGTTTTTTTTCTTGTTGATTTAGATATATCTTCTTTATATGAGTCTGCAACCCATTCTGAAATATTACCTAGCATATCATATAAACCCCATTGATTAGGTTTTTTTTGTCCTACTTTTTGATATTTTTTCGAGGAATTATTTTTATGCCAAGCATATTCACTTATTTTACTAATGTCATTTCCGAAATAATATTTTGTTGAAGAACCCGCTCTGCAAGCATATTCCCATTCAGCTTCTGTCGGTAATCTATAATAATTACCTGTTATCATTGATAGCCATTTACAAAATTTAGTTGCAGAATAGTGAGTAATATTTATAGCTGGATACCCCTCGTAACCCATTCCAAAAGTCATATCAGTGTAAGGTTCAGTTGGTTTACTAACTCCATCTACGTAAATAATTTTATCTGCTATTTTAAATTCTTTATTTTCAATTTTCTGATGTTGCATAAATAAATTAAATATTTCCCAGGTAATCTCATATTTTGATATCCAAAAAGGTGAAATTTTTGTTTTCACATTATCATTATAATTTCCCATGATAAAATCTCCTCCTTCTATTGAGACCATATCTATTGAAAAATCAGAATCTGGTATTTTTTGTGAATAATCTATTTTAGGTTTATTAAATATTAAAATAAAATAAAATAGAGATAAAATTATCTTAATATATATCATGGTTTATATCTTAATTTCAAAAGATAGGCCAGCATTTTTTACTAGTCTATCTAATAATTTTTCTCCCATAGCAGATGATGGCGTTAATATACCATAGTTTTTAGGTAAGTTATCAAATGCTAAACATAGAGCAGATTCAGCAAGCATTTTTGAAGTTGAACCATATCCAGGATCACTATCTCCTATTACCTTAGCAAAAGCTTTCCTCTTCTCATCAATTGTAATGTAAAATCTTAAATTATAGAAACCATTTTTCCTTTTCTCAACTCCTGGGCCCTCTCCAGGTTTAGGCATAAATGAGTTAATAATCTTTTTTAAGAAAGAATTAGGGTTTAAACCAACCATAGCTAGAGGAAATACAGCTAATATTGCTTTCCAGAAACCAGAAATACCTTTACCAGCAATCATAGCTTCATCATACCTAAAATCTTTACCGTATTGAAAATTTATTAGAGCATTACTTCTTCTTACTATTTTTGTATTTATTCCTGCCATTATAAAAGGGTATATCCAAGAATTTGATTCCTTATCGAAAATTATTTTTCGTAAATCTTTCTTATCTAACCCGTCCATTTTATCTTTTGGGTTAAGACCGTAAGGGTTATTTAATACTTTAAATATACTATTATCAGCATAAGCTTCTTTTAATAAATTGTTAAGACTACTATAAGTTCCCCCGCTAATTCCACCTCTTATACCTGCAACCCTCATTTTTATAGATTTTGCATAAGTCTTATATACTTTTTTCATTTCATTTTGAATAAAATAAACACCCATATCTGAAGGAATTGAGTCAAAACCACAAGAATTTACAATTTTTATTTTTTTGGATTTTGCCTCTTCATGAAAATTATCGATTAAGGTTCTAATCCAATGAGCTTCTCCAGTTATATCACAATAATTGGTATAATTCTCTACACATAGTTTCACAAGTTTCGTTCCGTATAAAGAGTAAGGGCCAACAGTTGAGCATATAACTTTTGTTTTTTTCACAATTTTCAATAGACTTTCCTTATCAAAACTATCTGCAATAAATATTGGAATGTTTTTATCAGCTACTTGAGATCTAACTTTTTTTAATTTACCTAAATCCCTTCCCGCAATAGCCCATTTAATTTTTGATGATCCAAATTTATTAAATAAGTATTCAGTAACTAATTTCCCAGTAAATGAGGAGGCACCCCAAATAATTATATCAAATTTTCTCATGTCTTCTAAAATAAAAAAAAACGGTCACACTACATCTAGCATAACCGTTTAATTCTCAAGCGCCTTCTCTAGGACTCGAACCTAGGACCAATAGATTAACAGTCTACTGCTCTAACCAACTGAGCTAAGAAGGCAAAAAAATTGAATTGCAATATTAATTTTTCATAATTAATTGTGCAATAATTCAATGAAAATAAAATAAACAATACTGTATATATGCCATTATGGCATAATATTATTAATTATTATAATTTAAGTGTCAAAATGACATGAAATCTACTCCTTTTCTGTTTTGGTATAAATTTTTCATTAGTAATGGTTGAATATTAAATTAAAACAAATAAATATGAGAAAATTAATTTTAAGACCATCAAATAATTATGTTAGACCATTATTATTTGATAACTTTTTTGATAACTTTTTTAATAGTGATATGAATAATGATTTTTCACCTAAGGTAGACATATCTGAAACCGACGATTCGTTCAATTTTCAGTTTGCTGTTCCTGGAATGAGCAAAAATGATTTGTCTATAGAAATAAATAAAGGATACCTTACAGTATCCGGTGAAAGAAAGTTTGAAAATGAAAGAAAAAATTATCATTCAATTGAGAATGGATTTGGAAAGTTTTCAAGATCATTTCAATTACCTGATGAAATAGATGAAAGCAAAATCAATGCTTCGTATAAAAATGGAGTTCTAAATATTTCAATTAAGAAAGATGCTAAAGCATCAATAAAAAAAACAATTGAAATTAAATAAATTTTAATTTTTCATTTGATCAATAGGGGTAAGTTTTCTTGCCCCTTTTTTATGTTAAACATTGTTAATTTAAAAAATAAGAGACTATATTATTCGTATCTATATTTAGTTTTGAAAAAAGTTTTAAAATTAAAATAAATGAAAAATATTAAAAGTTACTTTTTTGCTATTTTGTTTTCTGTTTTAGGAGGCCTTACCTCAATCACTGGATATAAATTTTTTAATCCTGAAAATAA
>CEQP01035885.1_pt1 | contig 10769 bp, 9 predicted proteins | sample 356291 | NCBI WGS metagenome assembly CEQP01 (sample SAMEA2621221, study PRJEB7988) | marine metagenome | isolation source: saline water (ENVO:00002010), including | reverse complement strand
GATACGGTTCATTTGATTCCGAGTTCGTCTTCTGTGATTACTTTGAATTGAATTCGTCTGTCTTCGCAGAACTCAACTGCAGCTTTCCACTTTGCTTTATTGACTTCCCAGGTCTTACACTCATACAAATATGATTTGGTCACTCTCTTTCTCTGCTTTGGTGGTTGAGTTTGTCTCTTTGGTTTCACCTCAACCACATAAGTTTTAATTTGTCCTGTGCTTTCTTTGACCTTAATAATGAAATCAGGAAAATATTTATGAACTCTTTTATCAAGTGGTGAGACATATGGTATGAAAAATTCTTCACTACCCCACTCAAGAATGTTTTCGTTTAGATCGCAGTAGCGACAAAACTTGCGTTCCCAACTACTTCGACATATAATATTGTTAGGGTTGCCCTTATATTTCTTAGGAAATGATGGTTTGTATTTACTCTTGATACTTTCTGCCATACATAATATATAAGGTCAAAAAGTATTTATAGATGGCAAACACCGCCAGAGAAAAAGAAGTAGTAAAAAGAGTTAACGTCGATACAGTGAAGTCTAATCTCATGAGACCTTCACTGACTGCTTACTTTGCTGTCCAAATTCCTCTCCCAACTAATAATGGAGCAGAAACTGAGGTAGCAAAGAAGTTAAGAGAAGTTCTTGATACTTCAAAACAAGAAAAACTTAATCTTCTCTGCACTGATTCATCATTACCTGGATCTCAGTTGACCACGATGGAGATCACAAATGATCGCACTGGTGTGACTGAGAAACATGCTTATCGTAGAATGTTTGATGATAGAGTTGATTTCACTTTCTACGTTGATGCAGATAACTATCTTCCCATCAGATTTTTTGAAACCTGGATGAAAGCAATTATGAATGAGGGCAGTGAAGCTACTAACAAATCATATCATTACAGACCAACATATCCTGACGAGTATACTGCTGATCAAGGATTGAAGATTTTGAAATTTGAAAGAGATTATAAACAGGTCTTGACTTATGAATTCTTTAGATCTTTTCCTCTAAGTATTTCATCAATGCCAGTATCATATAGTGGTAATGATTTATTGAAGTGTACTGTTTCAATGTCATACATCAGATACATTCAAAGTGGTCCAACCAATGTCGGTGGTTTCTTTGGGGACAATAAAGAAAGTCTACTTAGTAACCCAAATAAAAATCCATTCTCTTTTGATCCAATTAGACAAGGCACTCAAATACTTAATAATGGTATCAATGATTTATTTAATTCATTCTCCAATATTGGTTAATAAATAATCGTACTGAAATACATCTATAGGACATCATGCCTTTACCAAAGATTGCAACTCCAACATATGAGTTGGAACTACCTTCTAGTGGACAGACTGTTAAGTTTAGACCTTTCTTAGTAAAAGAAGAAAAAGTTCTTGTCCTTGCACTGGAGAGTGAAGATACAAAACAAATCACCAATGCGATCAAAGCAGTCATTAAAGGTTGCATTCAAACCAAAGGAATTAAAGTAGAGAGTCTTCCTACATTTGATATTGAGTTTTTATTCCTCAACATCAGAGGAAAGTCTGTTGGAGAAAAGATTGAAGTAAATATTATTTGTCCAGACGATGAAACCACAGAGGTTCCTGTTGAGATTGACTTGGATGAGATTCGTGTTCAAAGAAATGATGATCATACCAAACAGATTAAACTTGATGATACTCTTATGATGGAAATGAAGTATCCATCTCTTGATCAATTCATTAAAAATAATTTTGACTTTGAAGACAAGAATGTAATGGATCAATCGTTTGATCTGATTGCATCTTGTGTGGATAAAATTTATTCTGAGGAAGAGGTATGGGCAGCTGATGACTGCACAAAGAAAGAGATCAAAGATTTTCTTGAGCAGATGAATTCGTCTCAGTTTAAGGAAATTGAGAAGTTCTTTGAGACTATGCCTAAATTATCTCATAAGATTAAGGTGACAAATCCGAATACAAAAGTTGAAAATGAAGTTGTTCTTGAGGGATTAGCAAGTTTTTTCGCATAGCCCTGATACACATGAGCACGCTTAGTTACTATAAGCTTAACTTTGCGTTGATGCAGTACCATAAATATTCATTAACTGAGATTGAAAACATGATGCCTTGGGAGCGAGACATCTATGTTGCATTATTAGAACAACATCTTGAAGAAGAAAAACTAAAGCATCAACACGCGAATGGCATCTAGGGCGACTACCGATCCAATAGAAATACTCTTAGAGATGGGTGTAGACCTAGATAATCTCTCTGAGGAAGAGGATTATCTCAGTGCCTTAATGGAGGCGATTGCCACCATAGAATTTCAAACAAAAGGAAAGGGTGATGAGAGAAGTGCTGCCCTTAGAGAAGAAGTCATAAAGATTAGAAAAGAAAGGAAAAGACCACAGGCAAAGAAGACTAAAATATCAGCAGAGTCTTTTAAAAGACAATCTCCAGTTGTTAGATCTGGACAAAAGGCATTCCCAGGAACTGGGGCACTTGCTATGACAAAACCCTCAGAAGGAGGATCACTGGTTAACCAACCAGGTGAGGAAGAAAAAGAACCAAATATTTTAGAGAAAATTCTAGCAGGTGTTACTTCAATTCTTGAAACTCTAAATGAGCAACGGGAAGCTAATAAAGATCGTGCGAATCAACAAAGAAGACTTCAGGAGAGAAGAAGCAGGAAAGCAAAAGAAGATAAACTTGAAAGTGGGATCTTCAAAGGAATAGCAAAACAAGCAAAGAAGATTCTCAAACCTGTTGAGGGATTACTGAGTCGGATTCTTAAATTCATAGGAACAATCCTAATAGGAAAAGTTCTCATGAAGATTGTTGATTGGATGAGTAATCCTGATAATCAGGGAAAACTTGAAGCAATAGGCAACTTTTTAAAGAATACATGGCCTGCACTGCTTGCCGCATATCTTTTATTTGGAAATAGTCTTGGTAGATTTGCGGTAAAACTAATCGCATCGGTTGTAAAATTTGGTGCAAAACTATTAAAGGTGATTATACCTGCACTGATAAAAGGTGTTAAGAGACTAGGACTTAAAAAATCTCTCATGCTTGGTGGTCTCGCTGTTGGTGGGACAATGCTTGCAGGTCGCATGATGGATGGTGGTGAGGATGACAAACAACCAACCGAACCAATCACAAAAACAACTCCAGAGGAAGAAGCAAAACTAGGTGATACTGGTGTAACAGAAACAAGAATAGGTGGTCAACAATATGTTGAGGGTCAAGCCATGACTCCTCGACAAGTTGCCGCAACTCAAGCATCGATTGACATGGGTAATGACCCACCTACTGGACAAAGATTAAAAGATTTTCAGGCAGGTAAAGATGCCATGCCAAAAATGTCTGGCGGCGGCAGAGTTCCTGGATCTGGAAATAAAGATACTGTCCCAGCAATGCTCACACCTGGCGAGTTTGTGATGAGTAAAGGTGCTGTGCAGAAGTATGGTAGTTCAACTTTGAATGCAATGAATACGATGGGTGGTGGTTCTGGAAGACCATCATTTAAAGGTGGTTTGATGTATGCATCATCTGGCGGAGACGTACCTGAAAAAGAAGAACCAGGTGGGAGAAATAAAACAGAGTCTAAAGATGAGGGTGGTGGCTTCCTTGGTGGATTGATGAGTGGCATAGGTGGTTTATTTGGCGCAAAGAAAGAAAAGAAAGAACCCAGAAAAGGTAAACCCGAGGAAGAGACATCACCTGGTAGCAGTCTCACTGAAACCCAACAGAAGGCACTTCAAGTTCTTGCAAAGTATGAGTCTGGAGCAGCAGGATATGATGCTGTCAATCAGATTGGAACGAAAGGTGGTAGAGGTGTTGAGGGATTTTCTGGTGATATTAAGAAAATGCCTCAACACGAAGGCAGATCATTGACAGACTTTACTCTTGGGGAAATCAAAGCACTACAATATGATGATAAGTCAATGACAAATCAGCAGTGGATAGATGCAGGAAAACTCCATGCCGTTGGAGCATATCAGTTTATTGGAAATACTCTGCCTGGAGTTGCCGAGAGAGCTGGCATCCCTGACAGTGCTAAATTCTCTCCTGCTGTGCAAGACTTGATGGCACTTCAGTTAATGAAGGAAAGAGGGATTTCTCCGTGGGTGGGTCCGAGTGATAAAGCAACTGCTGCGGAAAGAGCGATAGTTGAGCAGGCGAGAAGTGTTCCAATTGCATATAACAAGACATCTGGTGGAGGTGCTGTCACTGCGTTTGGTGGAGGTGGGACATATACTGCTAGTTCAAGTGGTAGTAAATCATCTATAAGCAAGAAGAGTGGTGGATCTGATCCCACTGGATTAGGTTTCCTTGCTAAAATTATGAAAGCTCAAAACAAGATGATATCTGGTTCATCTACCAGTGGTTTATCTGGCAGTGCATCTAGCAGACCTTCTGCAACTCTTGGGACAGCACCAAAAACACCTTCACCACCACCCCCACCAGTTACCGCACCACCAAAGGTTGAGGTTATGAACAGCACTGAACAGTCTCCTGGTCAAAAAATTCCAATCTCTGAAACTGCTTCTCATGTGCCAGTGATACCATCGGCACCAAGAGACGCATCTAAGATTACTGTTTTAGGACTCCCCGCATAATAAGATATGGCATTACCAGCATTATTAGGAGCAGGGGCAAGAGCAATCGGTGGACAGATGGTAAGGTCTGGTGGGAGAGCTGCTGCGTCAAAAATACTTAACCGTAAAGAAAAGAAGCAAAGGAGAGTTGTAAAAAAAGAAAACGGTCAACAAGCAACTGAGGGTGGCGGTGCTCTAGTTGTAAGACCTAAATCTACTATGATTCCTGCGTCTATAATAACGGCACCCGCAACACCTGAAACATCAACTGGAACGGGATCCAATATTCTTCTTGAAATATACAATAAAGTTATTGAAATAGATGGAGTGCTGAAAGGAACTCTTGCCGAAGAAAAAGCAAGATCCAGAGCAGAACTCATGGATCTTGAGGAGCAAAAAAGACAGAAACAAGAAGGGAAATTAGAAAAGAAAAAAACAAAAGATAAGAAAGAAGGGGGAGGAGGATTTCAACTCCCTCAACTAAGTTTCTTTGATCGAATAAAACAGTTTATTTCATCAATTATTACCGGATTTATTCTTCAGAAGTTAGTTGACTTTGCTCCTCAACTGGAGATGATTGGAAATATAATTGGAACTGGAATTGAAATTGTTACTGATTTAATTATCGGTGTAGTGGATGCTGCAGGTACATTCTTAAAGTGGGGACAAGATGCATATGATGCAACCAAGGGATTTCTAAAAGATAATTTTGGAGAGGGTGCTGCTAAGACTTTTGAAGGGTTCATGTCGAACCTCAATACAGCATTCAATCTCATCTCAATTATTGCATTAGGTGTTGCTGCATTCAATCCTTTTGAAGACTTGGGAAAGGATAAGAAGAAAGTAAAACTTGACAAGAGGGGGAGAGATGTAAAGAAGAGAAAACAAATAAGGAAAGAATTTGATAAAATTCGGAAAGAAAATCCGAAAATTTCAAAATCTGATGCTCTAAAAAAAGCAACTGAAGTAGTTGATTCTCCACCAAAACCAAAAGGTTTTTTTGGTAGAATTGGCCAAGGTTTTAAAGATCTTGCAACCAAAGGTGTCAAGGCACTTGGTGGTGGATTAAATTATTTGTCTGGTGGAAACCTTGGTAAACTAGGTAACTTCTTGCAAGATCAATACAAAAATGCATCTGAGTTTGCACGAAAACAATATGACAGAGTAACCGCAGTTGCAAAAAGATTGAAGGGTAAATTTGATGCTGGTATGAAATCGTTCCAAAGTAAACTTGGATCGTTAGCAGAGAGTGCAAAGCAACTTGTTGTTCAGAAAATTTTAGATCCACTCAAACCATTTCTTGATCCCATAATTGAAAAAGCAAAGAGTATTGGAGACTCATTATATAAAGCACTCCAGAAGATACCTGGGTTTGATAATATCACCAAAGTTCTGAAAAAATTTGGTGGTGCTGGTAGTAGTCAGATGCTTAAAAAACTTGGTGCAAAAGCACTTCCAGTTATTGGTGGTATATTTAATTTACTTTTTGCATATGATAGATTGGCATCTGGAGACAGCACAGGTGCCTTGATAGAAACCGTGTCTGCTGGTTTGGATTTTGGTGGATTAGCACCAGGATCAATGGCCCTTGATGCATATATGTTTGCCCGTGATTTTGTTCCCGCAATTCAAGAGACTGAAACTAATGTTATTAATGGAATGGGACTTGGTGGTCTTAAATCTGCGTTGGATACTGCTGGTTCAAAACTTCCAGATCTTGGATCTCTGGTCAAGATGATAACTGGTGGTGAAGACAAAAAAGAAACTAAAGAAACTAAAGTGACAGACCCTGCTGCTACTGGAGGAGGTCAACCTACAACTACAGAGAGTGGGTCAAAAATGGGTGAGATTAATGTTGAGAAGAGTAATAACATCGTTAACATTGGTAAGGATTTGATTAGTAAAGGATTCTCTGTTGCAGAACACCCAGACTTTACTAAGACACCAACAGCATCTGGTGGTTCGTATACTCCAGGTGAGGGAAGTGTTTCTGATGTTCACAGTGGTCGTGGACACTACGAAGGTAGAGCTATCGATGTCACAGACTGGAGAGGAACTCTTGAAGATTCAAAGGCAAGATATCGCAGCGTCTTGGATTCAGTTTATAATGATGGAGATATGGGAAATAAACTTCTCATCCACGACAGTTGGGGTATAGCAGATCAAACAGGCAAAGATGGTCCTGGAGCACATGGACACCCAACACACATGCACATTGAGGTAAAGGATAAGGGTGGTAAGATAGGTAAGGGACTCTTTGCAAACCTAGGTGGTCCTGAATTTGTCTTGGATTCAGACTCCTTCATGGCAATTGAAAACAAATTGCCAGGATTCCTGGGAGCACTCAATAAAGCAGATGGTGAAGAGGCATTGAAAGTTTTAGCAAGTTATGCATCATATGAGCAAGGTGGTAGTCAAACTGTCATTGTGAACAGAAATCAAATCATTGGGGATATGGCACAACAGAAACAAAAACAACAGGCACCAATTGTAATTCCTGTTGCTAGTGGGTCTGATGCAACTGCTGGACTCTATGCGATGAGTTAAATAGAGATAAGAGGTAATATTAAATGTCAAACCAAGTAACACTAAGGTCGTCCACGCAGTCTCTGCCAAGAACAATATTAATTACTTCCAATGAAGATCCCAGTAAGCAGGCAGATTTAGTTGGTGGTTTGATATCTATCGCATACTTTGAAAGTATATTGAGTGATACTCTCAGAGCTACGATCACTTTCACTGATACTGGTATTAATAATGTCAATGGTATCAAAGAGAGTATATTAGAGGGACTTCCAATCGTAGGACAAGAAAAAGTTCTATTGAAGTTTGAAGATAATAATGAGGTAACTATTGGTGATAAACCAGAGTTAGTGATGTACGTGAACAAGGTCACTCCTATTGCTGATGATACCAGGAAGACACAGATTAAGTTAGAACTGGTTTCGGCAGAGTTTATTCGTAATGAAAAAACAAGGATAACAAAAAGATATGATGGAAAAATATCGGATCATGTAAAGCAACTATTGACTGAGGGAAATAGTATTGGACTTAAGACTATAAAAGATGTCAGTGACATAGATGAGACATTGAACAATTACAATTACATTGGCAATAATAAGAAACCTTTTTATATCATCAACTGGTTATCTAGAAAAGCAGTATCAGCAAAATCTCAAAGTCTTGGAAAAAGTGCAGGATATTTTTTCTATGAGACATCAAAAGGATTTCATTTTAAATCTATTGATAGTCTGTTCTCTCAGGAACAGAAAAAATCAATCATCTATAATGATACCCCTGCAGTCCCCGAAGGGTATGATTTAAAAGCGTTGGAGTACAACAAGGACAATAATGTTAACGTACAAAACAAATTGAAGATGGGAGCGTATTCAACAAGAACTATATTGTTTGATCCATTTACCACATATTATGAGGTAATTACACCAAATGCAGCAGCTGATGAGGATGCTTTGAAACTTGCTGGTAAGAAATTACCTAAACTAAATGATGAATTTAATAATGAAGGTGCGAACAAAGAGTTCACTCGAACGACCTATCATCTTCTTGATAAGGGAACTTTGCCAACAGGCGATACAAATCAGCAGATAGACAAGTCGGAGGAAGAAAATTTTGAGTACAAAGATATTTTGAATCAGTCTATCATGAGGTATAATCAGTTCTTCTCTGCTATGGCAACTGTCACGATTCCAGGAGATTTCTCCCTAAGTGCTGCTGACATGGTATACTTGGATGTACCACAACTTGAGGAGGAGAGAGCAGAGAATACCAGTAAGCAAAATAGCGGTCTATATATTATAGCAGAGCTTACACACTACGTACATGTAACCGAGGGCACTTTTACTAAACTATCATTAGCAAGAGATTCATTCGGAAAGACTGGAAAACCAAGCAAATCCAGCATAGCAAACTAAGTATCAGTAAACTTAAATGGAAAGCATAGAAAAGCATATCGAAAAGGATAAGGAGATTCTTCAGGATCCCACAACCAATCCACAAATGCGTCGTCACATTGAAGGCGAACTGCATGAACTAGAAGAGTACGCAGAACATCATAAAAAAGAAATTGAAGCTGGAGATCATCATGATCCCAGTTACTTAGAACTTTATTGTGATCAGAATCCCTCAGAACCCGAATGTCTGGTTTATGACGACTGATGGAAGCAAGTACATTATTTAATCCTGGTTTTCTTGGAACAAACTTTTCATGGTGGGTTGGTCAGATAGCTGACGACTCCACATGGAGAGACAATATTAGTTCGGCAAAATATTCGGACAAGAATAGTGTACCTGGTTGGGGAAGAAGATACAAAGTAAGAATTATCGGTCTTCATGATCAGGGACAAGAGACAATCCCAGATGATCAATTGCCATGGGCAAATGTTATGTATCCCATCACTGCTGGTGGTGGACAAACTAATGCAAGTCAAACACCAAATCTCCGTCAGGGAAACATGGTGTTTGGTTTCTTCCTTGATGGTCAAGATCAGCAAGTCCCTGTTATCATGGGAGTTCTTGGCAATAACTCCCAAACAAAATTAAGTCAAAAAATTGGAACCAACAGAGTTACTAATACTACTGCTGGAACCTTAGCAACATCTGGATATGCAGATGGTGCTGTTGCTAAATCTGGAACTGCAAGAGAGGTTCCACCTGATGAGGACAAGAGTGTCACTCAACCAGGATCTTCTGGTGCTGCAAATGAAAATGCTGATGCAGTTCATCAAATAAGTGCTGCTGATACAAAACGTTCAGCAAAGTGCAAGGAAAAAATTGTGCTGATGAAAGCAGATCCTGCAGAGATGATTCCATCAGCAATCAAAGGAATTCAAACAGCGATTGAGAATCTAACTACTAAATTGGATTCATATCTCCAGGCAATCACAAGTTATGCAGATGCTGTTACCAATACTATCTCAAATGTTCAAAACTTAATGCAAAGTTTTTCGCAAGAAATTGCGAAATACATGAAGGTGATCTTTGATAAGGTCATGGAATATGTATTGAAAGTTTTGAATAAGGCAATGAATTTAGTTGTTGCGGCTCTCCCATCTAGTTTTAGATATCAGTTTGCCGACATGAAGGAAATCCTCACTGATCTGACTCGTTGCTTATATTCAAAATTGACAGATGGTCTCCTGGGATTGGTTTCTTCTGCATTAAATGATGCAATAGATATTCCTGGACTTGAAAAGCAGGCTAGAGATAGGGCAGCAGCGGGTCAGGATGAGAATGGAAATCCTGCTGATGCAACAACAAATCCAAATGTACCCATGTGTACTGCAGAGTCACTCACTGCTAGGGTATTAAAGACAGCAAAACCAGATATAGATTCTGCCAATAATAACATCGTAAATAATTTAAATTCCTATATGGAAGATATTAACGATACTCTTGCAGGAGTTACCGGATCTTTTCCTGATATTAAAAATTTAATTCCAGACATTGGTGGAAGTGTAACCTCTGCACTATCTTTCGCTAATATCAAACTAAGTCTTTTTGGATGTGAGATAACACCAAACATAGCACAATCAGATTTCTATACTTTCTGCTCCGCAGGAGATTCGCAACCGGATTCACAAGCACCAAGTTCTAAGTCTATTGATGATAAGACAGCGGTGGCGGATGCTGCTGAAGGAGAAGGACAAACACCATATGTTGAACCCACAAGAGCAACAGCAGATGTAAATAATCAAACTTCTGGACTTGAAATTTATTAATAAATATCATTACGGATATGAGAATGTAGTATAGAAACGCATGTCATCTTTTAATATCTTTGGACCTGCCACTAAGAAAGACATCCGCGTTGGATATGTTGATCCTGATGTGGGATACGTACAAAACGTAAGCATACTTGAAGCTAATAGGTATGCTGCGCTCAATCCTGGAACTGTTTTTATTCTCTACAATAGAGATAAAACTAGATACCTCACAATTAATGAGGTAAATGCATTAACTCCTGACGTATTGGAAGTTGATGGTAATGTTTGTGAAGGTATTCAAGGACTAAAACCAAATGAGAGACCACCTTTTACGACACCATTTGGGTCTGGTGGTGGTACAGATGGTGGAACTGGAACCACTGGTGGCACTGGTGGAACTGGAGCGACTGGAACCACTGGTGGAACTGGAGCAACTGGAACCACTGGTGGAAC
>CEQP01164746.1_pt1 | contig 10775 bp, 8 predicted proteins | sample 356291 | NCBI WGS metagenome assembly CEQP01 (sample SAMEA2621221, study PRJEB7988) | marine metagenome | isolation source: saline water (ENVO:00002010), including | reverse complement strand
CCTTCCAAAGAATCAGCTTCATTTTGAAAACGTAGGTCATCGATAATACATTTCTTATTATTATCTTCATTAATCTGTCTTATGACGTAGTCAACCCATACATTTTCATTAATTTCTCTCATTTTACTAGCAATATTGATGAGTAATGATCGATCTTTACCTTTCATTTCAAAAAGATCCCGAGCAACATCTTTTACTTTTAAACCAAAAGAATATGTTTTATAATCAGGGTCACATTCTTTAATTATATTGGAAATTGTTGTTTTTCCCGAACACATTGGTCCATGTATAGCTACTTTCATTTTATGATAATAATATAAAAATAAATCAAATTTAATTCTATAATCTAAAGTACTATTTTGGATCTCCAAACCAATTTTCACCACCAGTTGATTCATTAATAAAGTGTATACCTACCACTGATCCTCCTATGACTAAAGACCATCTTAATAGTGCACTTATAAAAGTCTTGGCGGAAGTATCCCCTTTGAATATTGAACAACCGAAACCGGCAACAAAGAAACTAGTTACAAGGAAAATAAACATATTTGCTATTTGAGAGAAATAAATTGCCCGTAAGATATTATCTTTTTGATTTTCCTTTTTATTTTTTAAATATTGATATGAGTTTATGATTATATTAATTATGATTATAATGATCCCAACATATATTGCTAGCGTCCCAAAACCTGTCCCACCAACTTTACCTAATGTATCACTAAGCATACCTCCACTATCGCCTCCTCCAACAGAACCACCCTTCCCTTTACTGAATTTTCTTCTAATATAGGCACTTGCATAAATAAAACTTATAAGGGTAATTATTATATATATTATAAAACCCTTAAAAGTCTCTTTTCTTTGTTCAATGCTTGTACCTGCGAAATTAACTCTATTTGTCCATTCTCTAACACTAACTATAATAGCATAGATCAAGAATGTAAATATTATCATTAATCGTTTCGGTGTAATCGTCCCATCCTCTGCGAGTGTTTTACAAAAAAAGGTATTTTCGAGATCCCCGTATGCATTTCCTAATATTAGATTAACTAAACCCATGATTATTAGTACACTAACCCATTGAATCAAAAATTCCGAATCCCCTAGACTATCCCAGAATGATTTTTCCTCATTAATTGTATCTACCATTTATATATTATAATAAAAAAAAAATATGTATATATATATGAAAAAAACAACTATCCGTATTAATAATTTATTTGTTGCCCTTGATGATGGCGATAATTATTTCTTAAGTAATATTGATGATATTAAAATATGGAAAAAAACCAACCCTAAAGAACTTAAGAAGTATATATTAAAAAATAATAATATTACAGATAAACTACATGAATTAATGGAAGAAAATAATATTCAATCAAATGTAAATTTTTATGGTTTCTTAGATACTAAAAAAGAAAATATATCCGTAACTAAGGAAGGTGGGTCATCCTGACATGCATCAAATAAACTACAGGAGGGTGGTGGATGAGGCCTGGGTAGGATTTCAGGTGGTGGGTCATCCTGAAATGCATTTAATAAACTACAGGAGGGTGGTGGATGAGGCCTGAATCGGATTTCAGGTGGTAGATCTTAAATAAATCAATTGTAAAATATATACTAATTTAACATTCTATATCATATGACGAGTATATTATAAAATAAATAATATAATTTGATACGGATATATTAATATTAAATTTGAAAAGTATATAAACGTAATATAAGTAAATAGAAGAAAAAGAAAAAAGAAAATGTTAATTAAGATACTACCTTCAAATAATATTGTTAAAAACCTTTATGAAGGCCATACACACTTTCACCAAGGTGATGCGGGGCTAGATCTATTCATACTGGAAGATATTATTGTCCCAGCAAAGTCTATATCTTTTAAAATAAATACGGGAATTTCATGTGAAGCATTTACTATTAAAGAAGGCACGGAAAACAATTGTAGTTTCTATTTATACCCTCGTTCTTCAATGGGGGCAAATACACCCTTACGCCTTTGTAATTCGGTTGGTATTATAGATGCTGAATATCGAGGTGAAATTATAGCCATGGTAGATAATATTTCAGATCAAGATTACCATATTACAAATGGTTCACGCCTTTTTCAATTATGTTCTCCAACCCTTGAATCAATTTCTGTTGAAGTTGTAAATACTTTAGGTCAAACCTCAAGAGGATCACTAGGGCTCGGAAGTACCGGCGTTTAACGAATCATAATAATTTATAATTTGTGTGAGTTCTTTTATTGCTGAACCGACTGGAATTAGTTCATTTGGTTGCCATGTAGCTCTTTGATTTGCGATTAATAATACACTATTTAAGTGGCGGATAAAGGACAATGGTATTGGAACCATTGTTTCATTGCGGTTTTCAGGTTCCGGATTTTTTTCAGACTTAACCTTCTTAGCGGAGTTTGACTTCTTTCTTGATGAACTTTTATCTTTTTCTTTTTCTTTTTCTTTAATTCTATCTTTATCTTCTTCCATAGTATTATATTATATATTTCTATAATCATTTTAATTTTTAAACACATTTTTAAAATGTATCATATTGTTTATTTATAAATTTTTTTTTTATTATCCCTAATATGGATGAAAAATATAGAATAAATGATTCACGTCAACATGAAGCATATAAGGAAATAACCTTTACAGGCTTTAAAAAAAATCATGTTATTAATGCATTATTTAAATCGATTGAAACAAAAAAAATTGAAGAGGCATGTCATTGGACTACGGAATGCATTCTTTCAGGATATTCTGACATACTATTTGAAAAATTAATTATCTTTATTTCAAAAGTGATCCATATTAATAATCCAAATTTACCCTTATATATCTTAAGAAAAAAGAAAGTTTATAATAATCAAATTGCATTATTAAATGATAAAGATAAAGACCGCTTTATATTACTTAGAAATAGTCAGATGATTCGAAACTTATTTTTTGATATAGTAACAACTTTATGTACATCTCCTAGAACTAAAAAATATGATAAATATTCAAAAATAGATATAGTAGAAGACTTTAAATATGAAAACATGAAAAAAAGGCTATGTAGTAAAATGCACATACTACCGGATCATATTATTCGATTTAATGATGCAGATGACATACGTATCATTATAAACGAAATATTTACAATGTGTAAAAATAAACAATTTGGATATGATAGATGTTGTTTTTGGATCCAATGGTTACTTCGATGGGAAGCACAACATAAGAAAAAGAAAATACATTGGAATATTGATTATAGAGATATTAAAGAAGTTAAAGAAAAATTCCGATGTAATATAATATGGGTTATATGGGAAGTTATTATGGAAGAAGTAAAAATTAGAGGAGATGAAAATATAAAGAAACAAATCGATGCCCTTTATACACTTTATACAGAAAATTACACAATTAGTAAAAGAAATACAAGGTTGCCTTTAGTATTTCATGCAATCGGTTATTTAACGCATGATATTAATTTTTCGATTCTAATAAGAAATAATATGAAAGTTTCCATACAAGTTCAATGTAATGTTAATAAAATGTTTCAATTAAAAAAAACACATGAAATAAATAAGGCTTCCTTAAAAAAAGATGTAAAAAAAAAAGAAAATATAGATGTAGAAATTGTGAAAGATAAAATAAGTATATTAAATGAACTAGATAAATTTTGATTATTCCCTGTTTTTGAGTATTCCATGGATTATTCTTAATAACTCAGTATTCTGTTTGACTAATGATGCAACTTCAGATGCTTGATCAGCTATTACAGAAGAAATATATCTACCTGCTTCAGCTGCCCCATGTGCAAGAGGCCTTATAACCGATTTACTAGGTCCAGGACGATTTGGCTCTGTTAACATTTTCCCAGGCACCCACTTCACATCACGAGATCCTCTCAACCTTCTAAGCGCAGGATCCTCATCCGGATAACTGGCGGCGGGCACGGGCATTTCATGTGTCCCGTACTTAGTAAAATTATCAACCATTCGCTTATACTTAATACTATCGGCTATTTTTTGTCTTTCATCGATTAAATGTCCTTGAGCAAGTTCCGCAGCATTTTGCCATTTAGCCTGTATAGCCTTCTTCTTTTTCATCCTATTCTTCTTTGCTAAATTCGCCCGGGCGCGAGGGGAGGACGGAAGTGTAGTCGGATTTTCCCTCCTATTTTTCGATATTTGTCTTTGGGAGCGAGCACTTGCGGCTAACAGTTTGGGGTCCGTCTTCGGAAATGGTCCCGGCCCCTCCCCATCTAGCCGTCCATAGAGAGTACCACCTTTTTGTGTCCTTCTTCTTCGAGTAGACCTACGAGAAGGTCTTCGTACGGATTTACGGGTCGAATGACGTGACTTCTTTCTTACTGATTTCCCCGGTACCCGACGTGAAGACCGACGTGAAGACCGACGTGTAAACCGGCGTGAAGATTTACTGACCTTACGGCTATATCTTTTATTTGATCGAGTACTTCTTCCTCTAACCTTACGTGCTGTTCTTTTCATTTTAATATTACATATATATTTATATTTATTTATCCTGAACATGATTCACATGCTTTTTCGGGCTCAATTGTAAATTGCATTGCCTTTGAACTAGGACGCGTTCTTAAATAATACATTCCCGTTTTTAGACCTTTTTTCCAACCATAAAAATGCATGGATGATAGAAGCTTAAAGGTTGGTGACTCAACAAATAAATTTAGACTCTGTGATTGACAAATAAATGCCCCACGATCAGCGGACATATCAATCACATCCTTTTGTTTTATCTCCCAAGCGGTCTTATACATTTCACGTATCATTCTAGGAATTTCTTCGATATTTTGAATGGATCCATCATTTAGAATAATCTTATCTTTTAATTCATCGTTCCAAATATCCAATTGGATTAGATCCTTTACTAAATATTCATTGATTACCATAAACTCCCCGGCTAAGACCCTTCTTGAATATATATTAGATATAACTGGTTCAATACACTCAAAATTACCTAATATTTGAGAAGTTGATGCTGTTGGCATTGGAGCAATAAGAAGACTATTTCTCACTCCATATCTTTTTATCTTATCCCTTAGAGCATCCCAATCATGTAATGAATTATCTACTTCTATCCCCCATAAATCATGTTGTAAAAGGCCATTATATAATGGTGAACCAATGAAAGATGAATATGACCCTAAATATTCATTTCTATTAATCTCATTATCAATTGGCTTTAATTTTTCATTTAAAATATGTAGTTTATCTTCAGATATGAACTCACTATTTGATGGTTCAAAACAATTTATACCTGTTTTAAACGATTTCATTTCTGATTCTCTCTCTTTTGATATTTCCATAGACGCTTCTAATGATCCATAGTATATACTTTCAAAAATCTTCTTATTTAATTCTTTTGATTCAGCTGAACCAAAACCTGTCTTCATTTCATAAAAAACATTGGCTAACCCTTGTACACCGATACCAATCGGTCTATGTCTGTTATTAGATGTTTCTGTCTCTTTTATAGGATAATAGTTATAATCAATTGTTTTATTTAGATTATATGTTAGAACCTTAGAAAGTTCTTTTAATTTTTGATAATCAAATGTTGGTTTCAGAAATTGAATAAAGGCTTTGAATCCTCCAATTACCTTATTATTATTATAATGTATCCTTGGCCATGTAATACCAGAATTAGAAATACCTTCTACTAAAGTATAGTCTTTTCTATCTTTTTGAATATATTTAATATTAAGAGATTTACATATTTTTTTCGTATATTCACAAAAACAACAATTTTTCTTAGTATAAATTGTTAATTCAAGGTCTGAAATATCTTTTTTTACAAGGCAACTTGGTAATGATATTGATGCTAAATTACAAACAGCTGTCTCTTCTTCATTAGAAAATTCAATAATTTCAGTACATAAATTAGAAGATTTAATTGTACCTAAATTATTCTGATTTGACTTTTTATTACATGCATCTTTATATAATAAATAAGGTGTTCCGGTCTCAATTTGTGATGTTAATATAGCAAACCATATATCTTGAGCATTTACCTGCTTCCGATATTTTCCTTCTTCCTCATATTTAATATATAGTTCTTTAAACTCTTCTCCATAACAATCACTTAAGCCAGGGCATTCTTCTGGACACATTAAAGACCAAACTTCATTCTTTTCAACACGTTCCATAAATAAATCCGGTATCCACATACCATAGAATAAATCACGTGCACGCTCTAATTCATTACCATGATTCTTTTTTAATTCTAAGAAATCTTGAATATCAGCATGCCAAGGTTCAATATAAATCGCAAATGAACCATTTCTTTTGCCACCTCCTTGATCGATGTATCTAGCTACATCATTAAACACACGTAACATTGGGACAATACCATTTGAATATCCGTTTGTTCCATTAATAAATGAACCATTCGATCGAATATTATGGATATGTAGACCAATACCACCAGAATATTTGGATATCTTTGCACAATCTTTTAATGTATCAAATATACCATCGACAGAATCATCTTTCATTGATAGTAAAAAGCAAGAAGCAAGTTGTTCTCGACTTGTTCCTGCATTAAATAATGTAGGGGTTGCATGGATAAATTCTTTATTCGACATATGATAATAAGTCTCAAATGCTTTTGTTAGATTATCACGATGAATGCATAGTGCAACTCTCATAAACATATATTGAGGTCTTTCGACAATAGTACCATTAATCTTTAATAGATAACTTTTTTGTAATGTTTTAAATCCAAAAAAATCAATATCATAATCTTTCATATGATCAATTGTTTTTTTTATCTCCTCTGAATTCTCCATGACAATTTTATAAAGGTATTCTTGGATTATTTGATTATCATATAGCTCCTGAATAACTTTTGAAAAATCTGGATCTGAACTCTTATGGTGGTTGGATGTTACAATACGGCTTGCTAGTATTCCATATTCTGGATCTCTTGAATACATTGATATAGCTATTTCAGAGGTTAATTCATCTAGTTCCTTAGTCCTTATTTTATCATAAATTTCAGAACAAGCCTTCTGTGCAATTATAGCAGGATCAATTTTTAATTTATATTCAAATTCCTCACCATTACATAATAACTCAATACGTTTTAATATTTTATCAAAAGAGACTTCTTCATTCGTTCCATCCCTTTTCTCAACTAACATCTAATTATATATATATATCCTATATATTTTAAGTATTTTTTTAAAGGATAAAAGTCAAATATAAATATATTTATATTATATTTATATTTATATTATATTATATTATATACATTTTAATGGTAACATCAAACGATCCAGTAGGTCAGCAAATGAATAATAGACCATCTGACGTCCCTTCACCATCTGACGGCGGCCCTTCACCATTAATAACATTCATTATTTCAGCAATTATAGTTGTGCTGTTAGCCATATTAATTATATTATTTTTAGAAAAGAAGAGTGATGATTGTGTGGGGGATTGGTCGGAATGCTCTACAACATGTACTAAAGCATACACTATTTCAGTAGAACAATCATGGTCTGGTTCAGAGTGTGAAGCTCAAGCAGGGGATATACAAACCTGTTCACCTGGCGAAGGTGCTTGTGTAGATCCCCCACCAGGCGGAAGTGCGCCAGCTGGAGCCGCTGGTGCGGGCGGCTCCGGGGATTGCGATGCCGAGATCGGCAGCTGCATGTCAGATGCAACTTGCGCAGCCATCACCCAACTTCCCCACCGCTCTGCCCGGCTCTCCCTCTGCCAGGCCAACGATTTGTGCAACGCCGCGCGATCCTGCCAGCAGGGCAGCAACGCCGGTGGCGAAGACGCTGAACGCGAAGCGGATCCAGGAGATGGTGATGCTCTCGCGCCACGAGATGATGAAGGAGGTCAAGGCCAAGGAGGGGGAGGAGAAGGTATTCAACAACCAGAATCCGAGAATGAATATGGAATAGGTACATTTATGGACTCTGTACAAAGGCCCTTCGTACCATATGACCCTGTTATTGGAGAAGAGGGACATGAACCATTTGAATGGATATTAGGTGAACCAGGTGTACATAACTGCCATAGTATATGTAAAAATGGACCTAGTGGTAACCCCGGAGATATGCATAAGCCCCCTAATAAAGCATGTAATGATGGAAATTGGGGTATTAATAATAAGAAATATTTAAGAAAAGCACTTATTCAAGCGGGTGAGGATCCCGATATTATATGTCATGCAGAAGTAGAAAACGAAGAATGTGCGCCACCAGCCAATGTAATGGGTAAAGATGGGCATCATGATTATATGGTTCTCAATACAATAAAAGGTAAGATTAAGTATATGTGTGAAACAGAATGGAACGCCCTTTGCCCATCTCCTAAGAATGAACAGGAATGTTGGGAACAAATAAATACAATACCTAATAATATACTATCAGGGGGATATAGTCCAGAAGCAATGGATGTTTTTAAATGTGCCCGTAAAGCAATTACAAAAAATGTACCAGTTAATAAATGGAAACCCATTGATGAATTCGAATGGATGACATGGATTAATCGAATTGATAAAGAAGGGCCATGGTAATTATTATCAATATTTTTGCATAATCTATTTTAATTATATTATATTATATTATATTATATTATATTGTATTATGACAGGTTTTTGGGCAGGGGCAGCAGCAGCAGCAGCAGCAGCAGGAGCCGGGGCCTTATCGGTAATGGCTATTACAGGTACCGGGCCCTTTGATAATGGAGGGGAAGAGCCAAAAAATATTGATTGTGAAGGAGTATGGTCGCATTGTACAGAAAGGTGTGAACAAGGGGAGGATAGAACATGGATAACTTTAGTCTATCCATCGGGGACAGGTTCCCCCTGTCCCAACCCCTCTAGTGCCCCTAATTGTCTATATGGTGTGGATGATTGTAACATTACAGACGAATTAAGTATTGCATTTACGTTCCCTGACCCGTGGTGGCGCGCCCGGGGGAGCAAGAGCCAGAAGCGCACTCGCGCCCAACGCGCCGCCCGTATTTTAGAAGAAAATAATTATTTTAAAGTATATATTTCTAGTATACTCGGTGTTAACGAAGAAAGAATCCGAAATATTAATATTAATTCTGAAATAGGGTCAGAGGATAGCTTGCTGAACTGGTATCCAGTGATACCGGTGGAGTTCCATTCGGTGGGCCCGCAGGAATTGGTGGGGTACGAGACCGACCGAGTGAACATTACTTTTAGAGTATTAGATCTTGAAACGGATAGGGTTCAAGAAATTCTTGAAGCCCTTCCACCTTTTGTTTTTCCGAGCGACTACGCCCTCACGGAGCAGACAGGCACCAGGGACCCCAATATCCTCCTTTTATCTGGATATTTATCCGAGTATATCGCGCTACAAAACATCTTGGAGCTGCTGCAGAAGGATTGGCTGCCGCTGAACTCGCTCACGGCTAGACTAGTGCTGGACACCGACCTTAGCTCGATCCCAGAGGGCACGCAGGAGCGGGCCGCTTTTGAATCGAACTTCAAGACGGACGTTGCACTGCTCAACGGGGTTACCCCCGAAAGAATCGTGATCCTCCGCATCCAAGACGGCTCTGCAATCGTTGACTTCGTGGTTCTTCCTGAAGCGGATAGCACGGCCATGGACAAGGTTATTATTGAAAGCAACTTTACTGGAAGTGGCGTGTCGATTGCGGGCTCTATGACCAAAGCCCCCATCTCCAACATTCGTGTCAAGGGTCCAGTAGCAGCGGCAGCAGCCGAAGAGAAAGCAGAAGACGTCAAGGTGTGGCAGAATATAATGTCTGAAGCCCTGCAAAGTACAGGTCACGCGTCGCAGTGGAAGCAGCTGCAGAACACCATTAAGGCAGGGCAGAAGCGAGACAACTTTAAGCGAGACTGGGAAGCATTACCTGATTCTGAATTACAATATTATAAAGAAATTAATTCTGTTGTAGGTGGGGTATCTAAGAAGGTGATAGGGAAGAAAGTGGGTCTCCACGAATTGGAAGAATGGGATTTTGATTGGAAAGGGTCTGATTTAATTGTACAGAAATTGAGGGAAGGACAAATGAAAGCTTCTTTAATTCATGATGGATTAAGTGAAAGTACCCTAGATCTAGCCCTGCAAAGCGGTATAGTTGGTATTGAAGAAGTCTTTGAAAGCCATAAAATAAATGGGAATGATTTAAGTATAATAGATGATGTGAATCAACTAACCATATTAGGAATGCAAAATGGAAGCCCATGTATGGGGTCCTGGTCTGATTGTACCTCTCTTTGTGAAACAGCTAATCAAAGGGTGTGGACTCAAATACAAGCACAAACCGGGGCGGGTAAACCTTGTCCAAGCCCCTCACCCTGTAGCCCAGGAGAAGGTAAATGTCCACATGATATTGATTGTGTTGGAAATTGGTCTAAATGTTCGACAACATGTACTCAAGTATATGACATTACAATACCAGTATCAGGGTCCGGTAAAGCATGTGAAGCTTTGATGGGGGATATACAAACTTGTTCGCCCGGAACAGATTATTGCCCTTTTAATTGTAATGTTGTTTCACCTGTAAATGGTTCTCTATCAGAATGTGGGTCTGAACTACAGCATGGTTTAAGTTGTAATTTAGCATGTAATGAAGGTTACACTTTGCAAGGTGAACAACAACCTTTATGCAATAATGGGGTGCTGTCAAATAGTATGCATTGTATTAAGGATATTGATTGTGTTGGTACATGGTCACCCTGTCTTTTAGATTGTAGTGATTCAGAATATATAATTTCAGTTAATCA
>CEQP01016743.1_pt1 | contig 10807 bp, 14 predicted proteins | sample 356291 | NCBI WGS metagenome assembly CEQP01 (sample SAMEA2621221, study PRJEB7988) | marine metagenome | isolation source: saline water (ENVO:00002010), including | reverse complement strand
AAATTATTTGACTTGACCATCTTATTTTATCATATTGATTAATTTTAGTTAAATATTCTATAATATCACCACTAAAATTATTGATTTTTATAATAAAAGAATTGTTAACGCAATATAAATATTCTTTATCTCCTCCAATACGATTTATATTATCAAAATTAACATTGTTGATTTGGTTCCAACTTTCACCCTTATTATTTGAATAATGTAGAGTATTTTTAGTTGATGCCCATAATATATTTGTATTTAAATCATAATATATAGAATTAACGAAATTTGAATTTAAACCTTGAGATGTAGAAATTGGATAATCCCAATAATTGCCAAAAAAATTGTATCTTAAAATCCCACCATTTGTAGCAAAATAAATATATTCATTTCCTTCTGTAATAGAATTTATTATCTGAGACTCAGAAAATGTTACCCAATCCCATGGATGAAATTTTATATCCTTTTGTGACAAAGATATTGTATTCATTAAAATAAAAAAAATGAAAAATTTTGGGAAAAAATTTATAATAAATTCCAATACTAAAAAGATTTTAAATCTTCTTTTTTGATAGAATAAACTCCTATATGCTCACAAACTCTTCCAGCAGCAAAATTTGATAATTCTGTTGCTAATTTATTATCTGCACCACATAAATTTGATACTACAAATACGGAAATAACAGTATCACCTGCACCAGAAACGTCATGTACAGATTTAGCTTTTGTAGGAATTTGATGAAATCCATTTTCATCAAATAATGACATTCCATCAGGACCTTGCGTAATCAACAAAACTGAACAATTAATTTTTTTTCTAAGCTCTGTACCAATTTTCTCAATATTAAATTTATCAACTTTAGTTTTTAACGCTTCTGATATTTCTTTTACGTTAGGTTTAAAAAATTTAACTCCTAAAAAATCAAAGAAATTTTTTCTTTTTGGATCAACATAAATTGGTATATTTTTTTCTTTTGATAATTTCAAAAGATTCTTTATCAACCATAAATCGATTAGACCTTTATCATAACTTTGAATTATTATCGCATTATATTTATTAATATTTGATTTAATTTTTTCAAATAATTTAGTTTTCTGTTCAAGTAATAAAGGTGAAGAAATTTCTGAATCGACTCGAAAAATTTGTTGAGATTTTGATAAATATCTAGATTTTAAAGTAGTTTGTCTTGTGGGTAAACTGAATACCATAGAATAATCAATATTTTGTTTTTTAAAAATATTATAAATTATTTCAGACTCATGATCTTGACCAATTATTCCAGCAATTGAGACTTTAGCTCCTAAACCAACTAAATTTGAGGCAACATTACCAGCACCACCTATATTATAGGATTTCGAATTTACACTAATAATTGGTATAGGTGCCTCTTCAGAAATTCTTTTAATATCTCCCCAAATATATTCATCGAGCATTATATCACCAACTACCAAAATTTTAAGTTTATATATCTTTTTTAAAATGTTTTTAATATCTTGCATTTAATTAAAATTTATTTTAATAAACTTACACCTGTCATTTCGATTGGTATCTTGATACCAATTAAATCTAAAATTGTAGGTGCAACATCCGCGATTGAACCTTTTTTTAAATGTAAATTTTTTGGTCCATTGTAGATAATGAATGGAACTCTATTGCAAGTATGGGCTGTGTGTGGTAGTCCCGTATCATCATTTACCATAACTTCGCAATTTCCATGATCAGACATTATAAAAACTGGAATATTTTTAATTTTAGATAATTTGGTTATTTTATCTAATACTTTATCAGAAGTTTCAACAGCTTTAATTGCAGCCTTAAGACTCCCTGTATGTCCTACCATATCTGGATTTGCTAAATTCATAATAATTGCATCAGATATATCATTTTCAATATCATTTAAAGCAGTATCCATTACTTTAAAAGCACTCATTTCAGGTTCCAAATCATAAGTAGGTACTTTAGGTGATGGTATTAATATTCTTTTTTCACCATCATAAGGTTTTTCATCTTTTCCATTCATGAAATATGTTACATGAGCATATTTTTCAGTCTCAGCTAACCTAAGCTGTTTAAAATTATTATATGACAAAATTTCACCAAATTTTCTTTGAATTTCGTAACTTGGAAAAATTACAGGAAAATTAAAATTTTCATGATATGGAGTCATTGTGATCAAAGGAATTGGTTCTTGCTTTAATTTAAAATGATTAAAAAGAGGATCTGAAAGAGCTGGACAAATTTGTCTCATTCTATCAGATCTAAAATTAAAACATAAAATACCATCATTTGGATTTATTTTGTTAGTTTTATATTTTTCTAGTACAATTGGTTCGATAAATTCATCTGAAATATTATTTTTATATGATTCTTGAATTGCTGTTGATGCAGAACTAAAAACTTTACCCTGATTTTCAACAAATAATTTATAAGCTTTTTCCGTTCTTTCCCATCTTTGATCTCTATCCATTGCAAAATATCTTCCAATAATAGTTGCAATGCGAACATTTTTATATTTTTTAAAATCTTTTTCTAATTTTTTAATATAATTTATTCCATCAAATGGAGATGCATCTCTACCATCAGTTATGGCATGTAAATAAATGTTTGGAATTTCATACGATTGGGCAATTTCAATAATTGGAATTATGTGACTTATATTACTATGAACACCTCCATCTGAAATCAAACCAATTAGATGTAAATCTCCTCTACGAGATTTTAATGATTTTAAATAATTTTTTAGATTAGAATTTAATTTTAAACTATCATTATATATGGATTCATTTATTCGAACAAGATCATGTTTTAAAACTCTTCCAGAACCAATGGTCATGTGACCTATTTCAGAATTTCCAGAAATTCCTTTTGGAAGTCCAACAAACTCTTCAGAAGCACCAAGTGTTGTCCATGGAGATTTAGAAAAAAGTTTATCAAAAGTAGGAGTTTTGGCAAGCTTAAATGCATTATTATCAATTTTATCGTTTATACCAACACCATCAACAATAATGAGGATAAATTTTTTTGATAAATTCATCTAAAACTCCATTTATTTACTTTTTGAATTATTTTTTTTTTGAGATCTTATTTTAGATAGATATCCTTTATCTAAAAATAATAAAACATTTGATATTTCCATCACATCTTTATATTGACTAGTTGATAAAATTATTGTTGTTCCTTTAGAGCGGGCATTATATTTTAATTTTTTGTTAAATTCAATTATTGTATTTTTATCAAAACCATCTCCATAATTATCTACTATTAATACTTTTGGGTCTGTCTCAAGAGCATAAATTAACCTTAATCTTTTCATTTGCCCACGTGATAAATTTTTTGTGGGGGTATGCCAGAAAGAAGAAAAATTTTCTTTTAAGAAATATTGTTTCTTTATTTCATTTGTTTTTTCTTTGAAAACTTTTGTAAAGAATTCTTGAATTGTTTCCTTAGAGCGTTGGGGATAAAATCCTGAAAATAATATTCCCTTAGGATGTGATGTTTGATCATACCATTTTTGTTTGAATAATTTTTCCTCATAAAGTAAAACGCCTAAGTAGTTTTTAAGTTTGAATGATAACAAATTTAAAAAAGTAGATTTACCACATGACATTGGACCAGTTATAGCATAAATGGCACCCCTATGAAATTTAAAATTTGGAATATTTAAAGCCGTATTTCTTGAATATTTAACTTTAATATCTTTTAAAGTATATATAGGTTGATTAGGTTGACTCATTAAATTGAAACTTAGTTTTCTTGATTTATAGTTTCAAGATACTTTTCAGCATCCATAGCTGCCATACATCCAGAACCAGCAGCTGAAATAGCTTGTCTATATGTAAAATCTTGTACATCTCCTGCAGCAAAAACACCTTTTACTGAAGTTTGTGTTGATAAATCTTCTGTTATAATGTAACCATTATCATTTAGTTTCAATTTATTTGTAAAAATACTAGTATTTGGTTTATGACCAATAGCTAAAAAAACTCCATCACATTTATAATGAGTTTTTTTATTGTTAGTTAAATTCTTTAAAATAACTTCAGAGACACCTTTTGTGGTAGAACCTATGATTTCATCTACAGTCGAATTCCAGATAAAATCAATTTTTGAGTTATCAAATGCTCTTTGTTGCATTATTTGAGAAGCTCTTAATTTATTTCTACGATGTATAACTGTAACTTTATTTGCAAATTTAGTTAAAAACAAAGCTTCTTCCATTGCTGAATCACCACCCCCAATAACGATGACACTTTTTTCCTTAAAAAAAAATCCATCGCAAGTAGCACATGCTGAAACTCCATACCCCATTAATTTAGATTCAGATTCTATACCTAAAAGTTTTGCAGATGCTCCAGTAGAAATAATTAGTGAATGTGTTTTGAAGGTATCATTACCAACATTTAAAGTAAAAGGTTTAGAAGAAAAATCTACATTATCAACATTTTTTGAAAAGCATTTTGCACCAAATCTTTCAGCTTGTTGTCTAAATAAATTCATTAATTCAGGACCTTGAATACCATCTGGAAAACCAGGAAAATTTTCTACTTCAGTAGTAATAGTAAGTTGACCACCAGGTTGGTTACCTTCAAAAACAAGAGGATTTAAGTTTGCTCGAGCACAATAAATTGCGGCTGTAAGTCCAGCGGGACCTGAACCTATAATAATAACCTCATTTGTCATTATTGATCAAGAACTCTATCTAGTGCTAATTGAATATTTTCTTTAGGAACTGCACCTACTATTTGTTCAACAACATTACCATTATTAAAGATCAGTAAACTTGGAATACTTCGAATACCATATTTAGGTGGGATAATAGGATTTTCATCAACATTCATTTTACCAAATTTAATTTTCCCATTATATTCATTTGATAATTCTTTAACAATTGGATCAATAATTCTACAAGGACCACACCATTCAGCCCAAAAATCTACTAAAAAAGGAAGTTTTGATTTTAAAACCAGTTCATCAAAACCAATATCATTTAACTTGTCAACATTTCCTGCCATTTAAAACTCCGATTAATATTATAAAATAATTATTTTAATTTATCTTATCATTAAAGAAAACAAAACATTTAAATTTTTTTTTACTAAGAAAAAATTTTTAAAAATTTTCTTTTTCCAACTTTTAATACAACTTCTGAATTAGTATCAATATTAAAATTTATATCATCTATTTTTTTACCATCGATAGAAACAGCACCTTGATTAATCAATCTTTTAGCTTCACTTTTAGATTTTATTAAATCTGAATCAGTCATAATTGTCAATATGTTGTTTTCATTGTTTTTAATTTTCCATTCTTCAATATTTTTAGGTATTGATGATCGAATGAAAATATCATCAAACTCATTTTCTGCTTCAAGTGCTTTTGATTTATCATAATAAATAGTAATTAATTTTCTAGCTAGTTTCCTTTTTAAATCTCTAGGGTTTATTTTAATATCATCCAATTTTTTTTTAATATCAATTAATTCATTATCATTTATTCTAGTAGCAAATTTAAAATATGGAAAAATTAAATTGTCTGGAATTGACATTGTTCTCCCATAAATTTCAGACGGAGAATGTGTTATCCCTATATAATTATCATAGGTTTTCGACATTTTTTTCACACCATCAGTTCCTTCTAATATTGGAGTTGTTATTACAATTTGTGGATCCTGACCATAATTTTTTTGAAGGTCTCTACCAACTAAAAGATTGAATTTTTGATCTGTACCACCTAATTCAACATCAGAATTTAATTTTACCGAATCCATAGCTTGAGCTAGAGGGTATAAAAATTCATGTATTGAAATAGGAATTTGATTTTTATATCTTTTTTCAAAGTCATCTCTTTCAAGCATTCTTGCTACAGTATAATTTGATGACAAATTAATAATATCATAAAAATTCATTTCTCCTAACCATTCTGAATTTTTTACAATTTTTAATTTTTTAATATCTAGTATTTTTGAAGCTTGTTCAATATATGTTTTTGAATATTGTTCAACATCATTAACAGTAAGTTTTGGTCTAGTTATGTTTCTTCCTGATGGATCTCCAATCAAAGCTGTAAAATCACCAATGATAAGAATTGCCTCATGGCCTAATTCCTGAAAATCCCTTAATTTATTTAAAACAACTGAATGCCCGATATGTAAATCTGGTCTGCTTGGGTCACAACCCAATTTTATTTTTAAGGGTGTTTTTGTGTTATGGGATAAATTTAATTTTTTTTCTAAGTTTTCAATTGAAATAATTTCATTTACACCATTTTTAATCAAATCAATTTGCTCTGTAATATTTGGAAATGTTGTCATCTTATTGTTCTTTTGCTTTTTAATTCACGGTTTAAATCTCGTAAATGATCTCGTTCAGAAACAACTCTTTTTTTCTCATAATTTTTTTTATTTCTAGATATTGCAATCTCCATTTTTACATATTTTTTGCTGAAATATAATTTTAATGGAATTAATGTTTTACCCTTTGTTTTAACTTGATTAAATATTTTTAAAATTTCTTTTTTATGCAATAGTAATTTTCTGTTTCTGTATGGGTCATGTCCCAAAAAACCTGTATGCGAATATTGACCAATGTGCATTCCAATAATAAATATTTGATTTTTTTTTAAAATTGCATAACTATCTTTTAAATTAATTTTCCCTTCTCTAATACTTTTTACTTCTGAACCATGTAATTCTATGCCTGCTTCATATTTTTGAATTATTTCATAATCATGAAAAGCTTTTCTGTTAATTGCAATAATTTTTGAATTTTCTTTCATTTTCAATGAATATTACCATATATTTTATAGAAATTAGATTATATAATTTATAATAAGAAATAATAATAATTTGAAAATAAGTCTTGAAAATAAAAAAACAATTGTCTGTGGTAGTACTCAAGGAATTGGATATGCAATAGCGAAAAATTTTTCTGAAATTGGAGCTAAAGTAACTCTTATAGCTAGAAATGAAAAGAAATTAAAAAAAACTATAGATTCCTTATCAGGAAATGGACATGATTTCATAACTGCAGATTTTAGTAACCCAAAAGAACTAGAAAAAAAAATTAATGCAAAAAAAATTGATAAAAACTATTATTCTATACTTGTTAATAACACCGGGGGACCTCCGCCCGGTAAAATATCAAACATTAAAAATGAAGAATTTTTAGATTCTATTAATAAACATTTAATTTGTAATCATCTTTTATTTAGAGCAGTTTATAATAATATGAAAAAAAATAGTTTTGGTAGAATAATTAATATAATTTCGACATCTGTTAAAGAACCTATTCCCAATTTAGGTTTGTCTAATACCACTAGAGGAGCAGTTGCTAGTTGGTCAAAAACATTATCGAAAGAAGTTGGTAAATATGGTGTAACAGTAAACAATATTTTACCAAATAGTGTAAATACTTCAAGATTGAGAAACTTATTTAAAACTATTTCTAAAAATGAAAATACAAGCTATTTAAACATTAAAAAAAAATGGATACAGGATATCCCAGTTGGAAGAATTGCTGAGCCTGAAGAAATAGCATATCTAGCAACATTTTTAGCATCAGAATATGCTAATTACATAAATGGAGTCAATTTGCCAATTGATGGAGGAAAAATTAATTCCTTTTAGTATATCTAATTTTTTTAATTTTATCTAAAATACCTTTTTTTGGTAATAAATGTTTTATTACTCCATCTTTCAAAATTGATTTTTGAAAGATTTCTTCAACATCATTTATTTTAACATTCACATACCATATAGCTTGAGGATAGATAACAATAACTGGACCATATTCACATAAATTCATACAACCAGATTTATTTGATCTAATTTTATTACTTAATTTATTTTGTTTTATTAATTCAACAAACTTAAGCCTTATTTCGTCACTAGCATTATTACCGCAACTACATCTAGATTCATTTTCTCGATAATTTGTGCATATAAAAATATGTTTTTCATAAATCATTTTTTAAAAAAATATCTTTCCAAACTATATTTTCCTGAACCAAAAACAACAAAAGTAAATAAAATCAAAATATAAAGAATAGGTTTTTCAGGAAATTCTCCTTCAACTATATCACCAACACATACAACAAACATAGTAAATGAAAGAATTAGAGAACTTGGAACAGAAAAAATACCAAGTAAAATAAATAAACAACCAACTGATTCTGATAACATAGCCATAAATCCCCAAAAGGTTGGAAAGAAATCTATTCCAAAAACCTCCATTGCCCCTCCAAGACTTTTCCATCTATCAGGGCCTCCAAGAATCTTTCCATATCCATGATAAAAAAACATTGCATATGCTGTAGTCACCCTAAGTATTAGTAAATATAAATCATTTCGATTTTTAATAATTTTATCAAAAAAATTATTCATTTTTGTTATCCCCTTCATTAATTTCATCAAAATCAGCCTCAATTAAATCTTTACTATCTATGAAAATTTTTTTATTATTTTTTTTTACATCATTTTTCTTATTAAATCTAATAAAAAATAAATTGCTTTTTATTAATCTATACAATAAATAAAAAATTAGCAAAATAAGAAAATAATTCATAATTATAAGTTAGAGCTTGGATTAAAAAATTTTGTCCCACTCACTGGTTGGCGAATGTAAGAAATTAATTCTTCAAGATCTTTTTGATTATTCACAAAGTCTATATCATTTGTATTAATTATTAATAAGGGGGAATTTTGATATCTGAAAAAATACTCATTATAAACCTCATTTAATGCTTCAATATAATCTGGTGAAATTTTATTTTCAAAATGTCTACCTCTTTTAGATATTCTTTTTATTAATGTGGAAGTATCTGCTTGTAGATATATAACAATATCTGGCTGAATTATATTCTTCTCTAATATTTTTGCAACTGAATCATACAAAGACATTTCTTTTTCATCTAAATTCAAAGATGCAAATAATCTATCTTTTATAAACATATAATCTGTTATAACTAATTTATTAAAAACATTGGTTTGTCTTAAATCATTTTGCTGTCTATATCTACTCAATAAAAAAAATAGCTGAGTTTGGAAAGCATATCTTTCAGGATCATTATAAAATTCACTCAAAAAAGGATTTTCATCGAACTTTTCCATTACTAGCTTTGCATTTAATTTATGCTCTAATAAGTTAGCCAAACTAGTTTTTCCAACACCTATAACTCCTTCAATAGCTAAATAATATAAATTATTCATGAATCTATAATTTTAATTTTTTGATATTTACATTTATTTAATTTATTTATTAAAGGAATTCCATCATCAGGGCATTTCAATTTTGAAGAAATTTCTAATAATGGCTGCAAAACAAACCTTCTTTTTAAATATTTAGGATGTGGAATTATTAATTTTTTTGAATTAATAATTAAATTATTAAAAAAAATAATATCAATATCTAAAGTTCTAGGCATATTTTTTTTTATTTTTTTTTTTCTACCATGATCTGTTTCAATACTTTTCAATAAATCTAACAAAATTATTGGAGATAAATTAGTTACAATTTTAATAACACAATTAACAAAATTTTTTTGATTAATAAAACCAATTGGTTCTGTGTCATAAAATGAAGAAATTTTCTCTACTTTGCAATTTTTATTTAAGGATAGTTGTTGAATTGCAGAATTTAATATACTAATTGAATTTCCAATATTTGAACCAAGGCTTAAATAAACTTTATTTTTCAAAATTTAATTAAATTTTATCTATTAATTTCTATTTCAACTGATTCAACCAAACCACCAACTGGAGGATTAATTTTTCTAATTATTAATTTAATTTTTTTTATTGGAAATGAAGAAATTAAATCATTACAAATTTTACTTCCGAGGGTTTCTATTAGATTATAATTTGAAGAATGAAATGAATCATTAATTTTTTTATAAATTTTAGAATAATCAATTGTATGATTTAAATCATCAGTTGAAAAACATTTATCAATATTTGATTGGAACTCTAAATCTATTTCGAAAGTTCCACCTCTTTTTTTTTCAGAAATACTAACACCATGTTTTCCAAAAAATTTAATTTTTTTCATTCTTATGATTGTCATAATCATTAATAATTTACTAGGATAACATTATTAAGACAATAATAAGTAAAAAAGGCTTCCAAATAAATTTAGAAGCCTTAATAGATTGATTAGAATGTGTGTAAATCAATATTTACATCATTCCACCCATTCCGCCCATTCCACCCATATCACCACCAGGCATTGGAGGCATTGGAGCTTCTTTTTCAGGTATATCTGAAATAACTGCTTCTGTAGTTAGTAAAAGTCCAGAAATTGATGCAGCATTCTGAACTGCAACTCTAGTAACTTTAGTTGGATCAATAATACCTGCTTCAAACATTTTGACATATTCTTCAGAGTAGGCATTAAAACCTTCATCGCTTTTACTATCTTTTACTTTTTGAACAACGATTGATGGTTCATGGCCAGCATTGCCAGCTATTTGTCTTAATGGCTCCTCAAGAGCTCTTAAAACTATATTAGCACCAACCATTTGTTCATCAGATAATTTCATTTTTGAAACTTTATCCAGCGTTCTAATTAATGCTACACCTCCACCAGGAACAATTCCTTCTTCAACGGCAGCTCTAGTAGCATGAAGTGCATCTTCAACTCTAGCTTTCTTTTCCTTCATTTCAACCTCTGTTGATGCTCCAACATTAAGTACGGCAACACCACCAGATAATTTAGCTAATCTTTCTTGAAGCTTTTCTTTATCATAATCAGAAGAACTTTTTTCAATTTGAACTTTTATTTCGTTTATTCTTGCTTTTATTTTATCAAGATCTCCTGCACCTGA
>CEQP01007365.1_pt1 | contig 10835 bp, 7 predicted proteins | sample 356291 | NCBI WGS metagenome assembly CEQP01 (sample SAMEA2621221, study PRJEB7988) | marine metagenome | isolation source: saline water (ENVO:00002010), including | reverse complement strand
GCTAATTATGTAACTGGAAGTATTATTAAAGTTGACGGGGGAAAAATCATGTGATAAATATTTTAAAACGTAGGATCAAAAAAGTGAATTAAAAACAGTTAAACTGCAAGAGGACATTAATATCCTCTTGCAGATCTTGTATCGTTTTATTTTATTTTGATTTCGAGTTCATTCGGAACCGATTCTTTTGATTTTGGTAGCGCGATCAAAAGAATCCCATTTTCAAAACTAGCAACAACCTTTTTCTGCTCAACAATGTCTGGGATTTTAAATGTTCGATGAAAGTTTCCATTTCTTCTTTCTCTGTAGTGAAAAGTTTCATTTTCGACTTCAGTTTTCGAACCTTGATTGCTATTTATCGTTAGTATGTTGTTCTTTATTTTGATGGTAACATCATTTTTGCTTAATCCCGGTAAGTCAACCATTATGGTGTATTCCTTATCATCTTCTTTAACATCAACTGGAGGTGCCCAGTAATCAGTTTCCTCATCATTTGAATTCCAATTGTTTCTAATTGTACTACTGAAGAGATTGTTAAAATCATCAAAAATTGATGTCCTATTTGGGGACCATTGTACTAATGTCATTGAAAACTCCTTTTATTCGTTTTTTTGTTCATTATGTAATAATTATTCAGTTCAATATTTATACCGCTCAAAAATATATGCTGCAATTGTATTTTAAATGCCAAAAGGGCATAGAAATGATAATACACCATCATTAAGGGAGCCAAAATGACATTTAGTCGGTTTTGGATTATACAATATCATAACTTGGATCATTGATACCCAAGCTAATTAAATCATAATTTCAGTGGTGTATTGGTCAAGAATTTTAAAATTTGGTGAGTATAATGAAATCTAATATTAATTTGAAAGAACTTTTAAGTGCTGTAAACGTGCCCGCTGACTGGGTGGGTATCCGTGAAGTAAAAGAGATCCACACACCCCGGATGATTAGAGATGGATTTCCTGTTGTTAATGGAAAATACTCAACTCATGGAGCCATGGTTGAGGTACTGGTAAATGGTCAATTTGGATATTATGGGACTCCTGATTTATCAAGCCAAGGGATATCTTCTGCTGCTGAAATTGCATACAAACAAGCTAAGATTGCATCCAAGTATTCGATATTTTCATTTGATGAAACCGCCAGGCCAAAAGCCATAGGAGAATACCAATCCCCATATCTCAAAGATGTAAACTCAACGCATGTAAAAGATCTAAACCAAATTCTTTTAGATTCCTGCAATGCTTTGAAGGTATCTAATAAAATTATTTCCGCATCTTCACTATGTCAGACAATAGACACATTTTTTCATTTTGTAAGCTCAAATGGGAGTGATGTAGAGCAAAGTTTTTTGATGTTTGAATTTGATTTGAGAGCTACAGCTGCCAATGGAGCAAACCAGCAGACTAGAACATTTGGTGGTATGAGAGGAACTTGCAGACAAGTTGGAATGGAATATTTTGATGAGAATGAGGTGATAAACAATTCGACAAAAGTAGGAGAAGAGGCTTTAGAACTTCTCTATGCGGAACAATGCCCAACGGGTAACATGGATATTATAATTGCTCCCGATCAAATGATGCTTCAGATACATGAAAGTATAGGTCATGCTTTAGAGTTGGATCGAATACTTGGGGATGAAAGAAATTATGCTGGCTGGAGTTTTGTCAAACCTGAAGATTTTGGATCTTTGCAATATGGCTCTAGATTAATGAATATCACTTTTGATCCTACAGTAGATAGCGAGTTTGCATCCTATAATTTCGATGATGGTGGACTTAAAGCAAAACGAAAATATCTAATTAAGGAAGGTTTGCTGGTTCGTGGACTTGGCGGAAAAGAAAGCCAAATACGGTCAGGCCTAAAAGGAGTTGCGAATTATAGATCGAGTGGATGGAACAGAGCTCCAATTGATAGAATGGCTAATATAAATCTTGAACCAGGTGATTCATCTTTTGATGACCTTATTTCACAAGTTAATTATGGAGTTTACATGGAGAGTAATAGATCATGGTCTATAGATGATTATCGAAACAAATTTCAATTTGGATGTGAATATGCAAAGCTTATTGAAAATGGGAAAATAACAAAAACCTTAAAAAACCCAAATTATAGAGGAATATCCAACCCTTTTTGGAATCAATTATCTGGGGTAGGAAATAAAGAAACATATGGAATTTATGGAACGCCTAATTGTGGTAAAGGTGAGCCTAATCAGGTAATTCGCGTTGGTCATGCCTCGCCTCCATGTCTTTTTAAAAATATTCAAGTATTTGGAGGTTCATAATGGAAAAGGCATTTAGCAGGTTAAGCAATGAACTTTTTAACAAATTAAAAAAAGAAGAGTATCTTATCTTGTTTTTTGAAGGAGAAAATAGTCAGTTTATTAGGTTTAATAGAGGATCTATAAGGCAGACAGGTCTCGTAGATGATTCTAGTCTTATGATGAAATACATATGCGATGGAAAATCATGTCAAGGGAGCTACACTATTTCAGGAAACTTTGACCTTGACCTAAAGCGAGGCTCGGAAGAGTTAATAAGATTAAGAGAAGAGGCAAAGAGCCTTCCTGCAGATCCCTTTGTTGTGATACCTGGCAATTTAGGCTCAACAAGAGAAATTAAAAAAACAAGTGGGCTAGAAAATAAACATACAGTAGATGCACTTTTGCCAGCGATCTCTGACCTTGACTTTGTTGGTATTTGGGCTAGTGGGAAGGTATTCAGGGGGAATTCAAATAATTTAGGCCAAAGACACTGGTTTGAAACAGATTCTTTCTGTCTTGATTATTCATTAGTAACGCCTGAACATCAGATGGTAAAAGGAACTTTTACAGGAAATGATTGGGATCAAAATCAATACGAAGCCTATATTGAGGGATCTAGAAAAAAATTAGAAATGATGAAAAGAAAACCTATTAAAGTTGATACAGGTAAATACAGAACATGGTTTGAGTCCGCGGCGGTTGCTGATCTTCTTGGTATGTTCTCATGGAATGGAATAAGTGAAGCCTCCCTGCAACAGGGATGTAGCGGGTTTGGTAGAATGAGACATCAAAATATAGAATTGTCTGATAAGTTTAGCATTGCTGAGGATTTCACTAGCGGATTAAGTCCAAAATTCAATACAAATGGTGAAATATCTAATGAAACGCTAGATCTTATTGATAAGGGACGCTTGAAAAATACTTTAATCAGTACACGCTCCGCTAAAGAATATAATCTCAAATCTAATTTTGCAGAGACTGGAGAGTTTATGCGTTCTCCCATCATGGCGACAGGGGATTTAGAACGCGAACAGATCCTTAAAAATTTAGATACAGGTTTATACCTATCTAATATTCATTACTTAAATTGGAGTGATAATCCAGGCGGAAGAATAACAGGCCTCACTCGCTACGCCTGTTTTTGGGTTGAAGGAGGTGAAATTAAGGCACCTATTGAGACTATGCGCTTTGATGATTCATTTTATAATTTTTTTGGAGATAATCTTATTGATGTTGAAAATACAGCGAGCATTAATCCAGAAGTTAGTACATATGGTGGACGCTCGCTTAGTGCAACAACATGTCCTGGTATTTTAGTTGATAATTTTACATTGACACTATAGTCTAAATGGAAGTTTTTGGCATTCTGTTATTCTTAGCCGGATTCTTTCTGGGTTGTTTATTGGTATTCATCTTAAAGAAAAAAGAATTGAAGTCAATTAAAGAAAGTCAAGAAGAATTGAAAGCTGTTTTTGGAAACCTGTCAAATGAGGCCCTCCTTCAAAATCAGAAAAAATTTCTTGAGATTGCAGAGGATAAATTCTCCACATTAATAGGAAAATCAGATGAGCAGCTTGGTAGGAAAAAAGAGTTGATTGACACTACTTTGAAAGAAATGAAATCTGACTTGAAGACTTTATCAGATAATACACTATCCCTAAAGGTTGAGATGGAAGAATCAAGAAAACGAGTTGGCCAATTATCAGATACCACTTCCAAACTAAGAATGATTCTGTCTAGTTCTCAAGCTAGAGGGCAGTGGGGTGAACGTTTAGTTACAGATATATTAGACTTCATCGGTCTCGTTGAGGGAATTAATTATTCAAAACAATCCCAATTAACCAATAACACTCAGCGTCCTGATTTTACATTTTTCCTGCCTGATAATACATCATTAAATATGGATGTTAAGTTTCCACTAACTCATTATGAAAACTACATTTCATCAAGCAGTGAATCAGATAGGAAATCTGAAAAAAAGGCTTTTCTCAGAGATGTACGTAACAGAATTAAGGAGGTTTCAAAACGATCATATATTAATCCTGAAGGGGGTACTGTTGACTATGTCTTGCTTTTCATACCCAACGAAAGTGTTTACTCTTTTTTGAACCAGGAAGATCTTTCTCTAATAGATTTTTCTCTTAAAAATAAAATTTTGTTGTGTTCTCCCATTACTTTATACGCAATTCTATCATTGATACGGCAAGCCGTTTCTAATTTCTCAATGGAAAAAAAGGCAAGTGAGGTACAGGAACTTGTTGGAGTCTTTCGCAAACAGTGGGATAATTTTATTGCTAAAATTGATTCGATTGGAAAAACTTTGACCTCTCTTACAAACCATTACGAGGATTTAAGAGGACCTCGTCTAAGAGCAGTGGAAAAGCCAATGGAAAAAATAGAAGATTTGCAATTAGGAAATTTCAACACTGAAGATACTGAGCTCTAGTAAAATTTCAATCGAAAGATATCATATGCACTCACAATACTATAGAACAATATCCCTTTTTTCGATATTTTCATTACTTAGTATATTTTCCTGTGTCTCTCCTCCTGAAAACACAGATGGTCTTTTAGAGAATATTCCAGCAATTGTGAATGAAAATGATTATTTTTCATTATCAATATTAGGTGACTCATATACTGAAAATATAATTTGGAATTTAAATTTTTCTGCCAGCCCCACAGACGTAGTGTTATCTACGCTTGTTTTAAAAGATGTTTTATTGAATGAAATCGATTCTACGTATTTCCAATTAATAAGCGATAATGGTGATACAATTTTTAACATCAAAATACAGACAGAATTAATTACCTCAGAAGAGAGTATAGTCTCACAAATCGGAGTACCAAAATTTGCAAAATTCATCGGTGATAACTTCTCAGGCAGGCTGGAGTATCAATTGATAAAAAAATAATTATTTTACATAAATTAACTTTCGAGTTTTTATTATTTTTTGATCTACTGAAAGAGTAGAAAAATAAATTCCTGTAGATTGAATTTTTCCAGAATTATTTTTCCCGAACCACTTCGTACTGTATTGACCTGGTATTAGTCTTGAATTAGTAAGCGTTTTTATAAGGTTACCATTAAGTGACCATATTTCAATTTTTATATTTTTTAGTTTTGGAATAGAAAAAATTATCTCTGTCTCTGAGTTGAAAGGGTTTGGATAATTTTGGTTTAGTGTATAGCTATCAGGCAATGGTAAACTGGTAGAAAAAAGAGTGTTAGAGATATTTGATTCATTCCAATATCTATCTGCTACAGTAGAAAAATAGAGATATGTATTTGTTGTGTCATTAATCCCTTGCTGGTCAATAATTGGTAAGGGATTTCGAGTGAACTGAATATCGATAATATCGGCGTTATTAGGATTAGCATTAGGGTCTAGAGATCGATACGTTATTAGCCATACAGATTCATCAATTGCATTTATATAAGGTTTAAGCTGAAATTGATCATTGTTAAGTGTAGATAGTACAAGTGTTGGCGGTGGAGGAGTTTGATTGGTGTTATTGGGGTTAGTTTTAATTTTTGAAAGGTTTTTAAAGAATGATGCTCCAGCAGGAACAAAATAATCATTATCATCCCATGTCGCATAGCTAAAAAATTGAAACCCATCAACCCAATCTAAAGATCTACAACTTTCAATAATTGAGGGGTGATTGTTCCAGCTATTGTTATCTTCTAGTATATATGAGCCGGGCCCAACGGTAAATGATCGACCTGACTCAATTCCATTCTGGATAAATGATAACCAGCACTCTGGGCAATCGTCAGACAGCATTCCCATAAATCCATTTGCTGTTTTCCAGTGATAGTGCATTGGCATTATATGGTCAAGGTAACCTTCATTAAACCAAAGTGCCCCATCTTGGAATACTGTTCCATAACCTTGCCATCCAGACCAATTGTATTTTCCTAAGACAGCTGCAGATAAACGTACGTGAGGTTTTACGCTTTGAATGGAATCGTGTAGCGCGCTAACAAATTCTGTTACACTTGATCGCCACCATTGTTCCCATGAACTATAACCATTAGGTATGCCCTTGGAATAAGGATGTAGATAGTCGTACAGATATCTTCCTGAGCGATTTTGTGTTAATTGGTTTAGTTTTTCATCGGATATTATTCCATCTAAAAAACTAATCTGAGATTCAATAGCTGTTGATTTTCTTATGTTATTCGTGTGTTCATTCCATCTTACATAATCAAGATGTAGGCCATCTATATCATAGTTATTAACAATCTCCATTGCCACCTTTATTGTATACTCTCTCACTGCTGGTAATCCCGGGGAGATCGCTCTATGGGATGACATAGGGACTCCATTTTGATCACGACATACCCACTCAGGGTGTTCATATGCCGGGGAACCGGGGTGTGTGCTAGATGTTTGAAATACATTAAACCAAGCGTGTACTTCTATTCCTTTTTCATGAGCAAGTTCAATTGCTTTTGCAAGTGGGTCATAGCCAGGATCATTATATCCAGCATAATATCCCCAAGGTTCATAGGATGAGTTGTAGTACGCTGTGCCGCTTTGCCTTACTTGGAAAATAATTGCATTCATGTTTGCTGATTTATGATTATCTATAATTTGTTGAAGGTGATTAATATTTTGCACTGCATTTTTATTTTTATCAATGTGGTCCCATGTAATTACCCATGTTCCTCTAAATTCTTCGTTACCCTGATTGGGGAGAAGAAATTCTATTATAGAGATTAATAATATTAGTCTTTGGGAGAATAACCTATAAAACAATAATGTGCTCATAATAAATTATAATTATAACAAATATATCAATTATTTTTATAATATAAATTTGGTATGAATTCTATTAACAAACATATTATAATAATTAGCTCTATTTTCTTTTTTATTCTTTCCTGTTCATCTGATTTGTCTTCGTCTATACAAAAACCTTCGGCATTATTAGTTGGTGATACAGTTGCTTTTTGTGCTCCATCGGGTTTCCTAGACTCTGTTCGAATGAGCCTTGCTAAAACAAGGCTTGAGGAAAAGGGGTTTTATATAGTTCAGGAACAATCTCTTTTTAGAAGATGGGGGTATTTAGCTGGTACGGATGAACAAAGAGCGAATGAGTTGATGAACTATTTTAGAGATAAATCTGTTAAGGCCATTTTCCCGGGAACTGGTGGCTACGGGAGCACAAGGATTCTTGGTATGCTTGACTATAATATTATAAAAGATAATCCAAAGATTTTTATTGGCTTTAGTGATATAACTGCGCTGCATGTTGCTTTTAATCAACTTGGTGATCTAATTACTTTCCATACGCCAAACCCTATGTATGGACTAGGTAGTGAAAAAGGACTTGATCCTACTTCTGAATTATATTTTTGGTCACTAATAATGAACAGTGATGATTATAATTATGAAATACCATTCGATTTATATGGTGATTCATTAAAAGTTCAAACTATGGTTCCAGGGGTAGCTTCAGGAAATTTAGTTGGTGGGAACTTATCTCTTCTTTGCTCAACGATGGGTTCAGATTATGAAATTCAAACTGGCGGGAGCATATTATTTATTGAAGATGTAGGCGAGGCTCCATACAGAGTAGATCGCTATCTTCGTGAGTTAAAACTGGCTGGAAAATTAGATGTAGTTAATGGGATTATTATTGGTAGGTTTTCTAGAAGAGAAAGCGAAAACCCTGACAAGCCTTCTGATTTCAAAATGAGTCAAGTATTTCAACAATATTTCTCAGAATTGAATGTTCCAGTTATATTTGATTTTCCAGCTGGGCATGGATCTAAAAATATATCATTGCCTTTAGGCGGCAATGTTTTAATCGACACAAAAAACGAGATTTTTAAAGTTTTAGAACCTCCAATTAAGAATTAAGAATAATTATCTTTTGTTATTCAATGTTTAAATATCATGTCTGTTCCCAAGCAGGACATAAAAATTCTTTATAATCACAATACCGGCAATTGAAATCTTCTTTTTTGGTTTCAAAAGATTCTGAGCGGATACCATCTGCTACCTTTTTAACTTTTATTCGGAAATCATCTAGCTCTTCATTACTAAATATATGTGATGATAGCGGATCTTCGCCAAATCTCAGGTAGTGTAAACTTGCTTCGCCGGGTTTTCCTTTGACACCTTTAATGGAATTTTTTAATAGCGCCTCTGTGTATAAAGCCATTTGAATATTGTTTTTTGCTTTTTCTTTTCTTTTACTTGTTTTATAGTCAACTATGTGAAACATTTCTCCATTATCATCTATTCGATCAATTTTTCCTGATATGGTTACATTTATGTCCTCCATATCAAAAGAAAAATGTTTTTCTCTCTCAATTACAATAGGTGGATTCTCTTTTATATAAATAAAATAATCAGAAAGTATTTCTATTGCTTGCTTTTTAAATTCCTCTTCCCGAATCTTATATTCAAATGCATCTGTATTCCAATGTTGTTCCAATAATTTAAACAATACTTCTTTTGATTGGTCACTTTCTTTTAGACCATGAAAGTCCTCTAATACTTTATGGACTATTGAACCAAATTCACCGCTTGAGCGTGTTTTTCTTTCAGGAACCCGATCAATAAATTTAATTCTGTATTTCCTAGGACAAGTGTTATAGGTTTCAATTTTTGAAGATGAAAGATTAAGAGGTTCAGGATCTTTGGGTTCTATTGTTTCATCATTAAGGTTTGGTTTTGAATATTCCTCTAATTCATCAATTATTTTTCTGGCATTATCTAATTGATTGGCTGAAATCTCTTGATTGAGTTTCACTAGCAGTTTTTGTTGTTCTTTCATTAATGAAATATTGGTTTTCTCTGGTTTAGTCATAATTTCCTTCTCCATTGGTAGATTTTCAATTCCATCTAATTCCTTTGTGAAGATAGATTGCCTCTTAGTTGGACCAATTAAGATTAAATGTTCCATTGCTCTGGTGATTCCCACATAAAATATCCTTCTCTCTTCGCTCAAATGAAATGATTCGAAACTAATTTGATTGTCTTCATTCCAAGCTTTCCAGGTGTTTGGAATCCGATCAATAATTGAATGCTTTTTGATACTTGACGGGAAACTATTGCTATAGAGAAACGGAATGATAACGTAAGGAAATTGCAGGCCTTTACTCTGATGAATAGTCATGATCTTTACAGCCATTTTCCTTTTTTTAATATCTGGTCGAGAAGCGGTTTTATTTGAGAAAGTAGATAATATTTCCATATAGTTTAGCCAATCCCTGATTTTAGCTGTTGGATTATTTTTTAAGAAATTACCGGCAATGTTTAAAATTTCCCCTGTATTTGCAATATTTAGTCTTTGAATGTAGTTATACTTTCTACGAGCAGAGATCAGTGGCCTTGTATCTTTTAATTCTGAAAGCATTTCCCATATAATTTCATCAACTTTAAAATTTTTGTTTATAAGTTTTTTAAGATTATCTATTGAAAATAATATTTTTTCAATATTAGGATTTTCATCTTTTATTTGAACCAGTGTTTTAATTTTATCATCCACAGAAGTTTTTACCATATTTTGAAAAAATGAACTGGTCCAATCATTCCCCATGTATGATTTTAAAATTCTAAACAGGGATATATTACTTAGGTCATCACCAGAAATTAAATGACCCCATGAAATAATATCTTTCACAATGGGCACGTCAAAAAACTTTTCAATACAAATATCAACTGGAACACCGGAATTTTCCAGCTTAGTTGCAGTCTCTTTTGCATTTCGCCAGCCACGACAAATTATAGCTACGTCACCATACAATGCATTTTTTTGGTAAATTAATGAATTTATAATTTGCGGTAAGAGTTCCAGTGTCTCAACTTTTGTTGCCTGAATCCATAAAGGTTTATCACAATTTTTTTTATGGTTTTTATAAGATCTTAGGAATTTTGGTGTTCTGTGAGAATTGAAATTAATGGAAGCGTTTGCTATATCTAAGATTTCTTGCGTAGATCTTCGATTTTCTAACAATTTTACTTCAGCAAAATCAGGGTGAGATTTGTAACGGTTTCTAAAGTCATTAATATTATGATAATTTGCTCCCCGGAAGGAGTATATACATTGGTCTTCATCACCGACAACTGTGATGCTAGGATTATGACGTGCTATTAAATTTACTATTTTGTTTAGTCCATAATTATTATCTTGATATTCATCGATAAAGATATGTTTTATTTCCTCCCTTATTTTTTTTAATGCGGATTTATTATTTATCAATAACTCATAAGTGTTAAGTATCATGTCACCAAAGTCTATAGCATTATTTTTTAGCTTATAATTTTGTAGATATGAGTAAGCATTTATAAGGTCTTCCAGCTGGAATTTCAAATCCTTAAAATTGGTATTGGTTTCATGTATTCCCGGAAAGTTTTTCATGTACCATTCCTTTGAGTCATCTAAACCATCTAACTTTAATTCCAAGTCATCAACTGTTAAAATTTCATCACTTATTCTGCTAAAAAAGGGGATAAAAGAATCTTTTATTGCTTTAATTGGATTATCAGAGAATATTCGTGATTTGATAAAGCTCATGTTGTCAAAGTGATTGATAAGG
>CEQP01080271.1_pt1 | contig 10847 bp, 4 predicted proteins | sample 356291 | NCBI WGS metagenome assembly CEQP01 (sample SAMEA2621221, study PRJEB7988) | marine metagenome | isolation source: saline water (ENVO:00002010), including | reverse complement strand
ATGTTAACTATGTTAAGCTTGCGTGGTCAGACGGCAACGGTATAGAACGAGTGTTGTATCCAGCTAGAAAAACATCTAATCCTTTAGACATCAACCACGATGTAACCGAAAGAGGTGGTTTTGATGTGAGCGCGTTTACAGAATATCAACAGCTTTCTACAGACGAGTTAAGCACTACGGAAGAAAACTTTAGCGATTTAACAGTTAGTGATATAGGTTCTATTGATGCGAACGATTTAGACGATGAGTATGGCGAGTTAGTTGGTGGTAGATACGGTATTGATCCTCAGCATGCTCAGATTAATGGATCGTTTTTTATCGACGAAGATGCTGGTAAGTTTCACTTTAGCTCTAACGTAAGTGGAAAAACGTTAATTATAAAATACATTAGCGATGGCATAGCTTCAAATATTACAAGAGATGGCATTGACTTAGAATCTAGCTATGTACCTAAACTTGCAGAAGAAGCTATATATAAGCATATATTATATGGAGTGTTGTCGGCTAGAAAAGATACAGATCCGGGTATGCTTACACTTATTAAAAAAGAAAGATTTGCTGAAACTAGAAAAGCAAAGCTAAGGTTATCTAACCTAAAAATAGAAGAATTAACTCAAGTACTTAGAGGAGGCTCTAAGCGAATTAAACACTAATACATGCCAGAGTTTAAGAACGGTTTTGATAAAGCCAAAATGAACAAGGATAGCGATGAGCGCCTTGTTGCTAATGGCGAATATAGAGACGCAAACAATATACAGGTATCTACGTCAGAAGGTTCTAACGTAGGTGTAGCGCAAAATATATCTGGTAATAAAAGGCATGCTACTATTGATCATACGGCTAACGCTGTATATAACGTGCCAACTACTTCTACTTGTGTTGCTAGTATATCTTCAGACGACAGGGATAAAATATACTACTTTGTTAGCGCTGGAGATACTAACAACTCTAATGCCGAGCCAGCAATATGCAAAGATTATGTATTAGAGTATGACGTTATTACAGAAAAAACAAAGTATGTATTTGTAGATATATACAAAGTTACTACAAAAATCGATGGCGCTGTAAGTGTAGCAGCAAATAAATTTAAGATAGATGACGACATAGCTGATTCACCTGATAATACTACCACACAGAATAGAACTGGTATTAGAATTGGTATGCAGGTTATTAGTACTGCAATGGACTATAGTCCTACAGATAATATATTCGTTACTGATATTAGATACAACTCAGGTTGGGAGATAACAGTAAACAAACCGATTGCTTGGGCAGATAATAACGATGTAATATTTACGTCTGAAAGAGTTTTAGAGTTTAATAAGGATATTATTATAACGGGTATAAACATACTTGATGACTTTATATTCTGGACTGATAACTACCACGAACCTAAAAAAATAAACATCACTAGGTCAATTGCTGGTACTGGTGGCGTAGAGTATTTAGTAGGTGGAGGAGTTGCTGGTTACGCTTCAGCTACGACTACGGATACTGATACTATTTTTGAAGGCGACACAGATTATTTTCACACAAGATTAGTTAGACCCGATACGTTTAATAACGAATCTAGACTAATTACAGTAACAAACCCAGCTGGTAACCAAGCGGTATATACAACTTTAGCGAATGTTACTGTTATACGCCCCGCACCTACTCAACCTCTTCATTTACAAATGTACAGAGGTAATGATGACAGGATCGCGTCTGACGGAACAGAGGTTGCTACTACTACTACATTTTCAGACACTAATAACCCGTTTTGGCTAGGCAGCCAAACCTCTGGGTCTCTGTATGATATAGGGCAAGAGATAACTATCACGTTTAATTCGCCAGTATATTATATTCAAAACGATGAAATATTATTTACATTTACTGGAGATGCCGAGCCAGGCACTACATACGGCGTAGGTACATTTGCGGATTACGACGTTAAGTGTAAAGTCGTTGGCGATACTCCAGGCAGTATAAATAACCCCGCGGCAGGAGTATATACGCTAGAGATAATTTCTATTAATACAGCTTTAATTAAAACTGATAACAGGTTTGCTGTAAGGTTGAATACTCCAGAGTCTTTATTTGAATTTAAATTTCCAAGATTTTCATATAGGTATAAATATGTAGACGGTGAGTATTCTCCTTTTGCTCCTTTTTCAGAAGTAGCATTTTTACCAGATCGATATTCGTATGAGCCTAAAGATGGATTTAACTTTGGTATGGTTAATCAAATGCGAACGTTAAACTTAGAGTACTACCATTACGATTATGGCTGCATACCTGAGGATATACAAGAAATAGACATACTTTATAAAGAAACAAATAATCCAGCTGTATTTGTTGTAAAGACTTTAAAAAGAGCTGATTCAATATTAGGAGATGGAACTGTGTGGCCTAATCTTCAATTAGACGCAAACGGCAGGGGTAGTTTTAGAGTTACAACTGACATGATACACTCAGCAGTTCCTTCTAACCAACTGCTGAGACCTTGGGACAACGTGCCTATAAAAGCTTTAGCGCAAGAAGTTAGCGCTAATAGACTTATATACGGTAACTATGTTCAAACTAGAGATGTACTAGAAGATCCTATTGTTACTGTTGGTTTATTGTCGGACAAACCAACACCACCTGATTTTGCTAAGCCTTCTGTTAAATCGCTAAGGACTTATCAGGTTGGACTTACATATAGCGATAGGTATGGTAGAGAAACACCTATACTAACTGGGTTAGACGAAAATGGAAACCAACCTAACACGATAACGGTTTCTAAAGAATTCTGCGGACACAGAAATAGGTTAGCCGTTAATTTAAGTAAGTTCACAACTGTGCCTGACTGGGCGGAGTACATGACGTATTACGTTAAAGAAACTTCTGTAGAGTATTACACGCTAGCATCTGACAGATGGTATGCGGCAGAAGACGGTAATATATGGCTTAGTTTTCCTTCGTCTGAAAGAAATAAAATTAACGAAGAAGAGTTTATAGAACTTAAAAAACAACACGGTAGTAATCAAGCTGTTACTGCTGCTGCTAGATACAAAGTTTTAGCTATAGAAAACGAAGCTCCTTCAGATATAAGAACTACTAGGTCTTGGCTAGGTAGTGTTATAGCTGACAATAATGGACCAGGTGGTAATACTATTGGTAATACTAATGGCATAGGATATCCTACGGAAGGCTTTAGTTATATATGGATAGACACAAATATCCTGGATAACAACGTAGATATGGAACTTGTATCTGGTTCAATATCTATCACTATAAACCCTGCTGGCGGAAGTGTTAGCGGTGTTGTTGAAGCTAGCCAAAGAGAATACCGAGTATCTGGTATGGTTGAAATAAACGGTCAATATACACAGGTTAACTTAACAGAACCGTTTGGACCTGAAATAGGTTGGGCTGAAAACTCTACGATATCAGTGCAGTTTTTAGAACTTAAAGAAGAAAACCTACCTGAGTTTGATGGTAGATTTTTTGTAAAAATAGCAAGAGACGGTTTGTTAAATAGCTATTTAATTGCTGGATCAGATGCCATAACAGAAGAACAATTGCTTCTTGTAGCTGAACACGATATTGGCTATATAAATAACATGGGCTACATAGAGCACCACTACGGTGATATGAATGAAATAAATCAATATTGTAGAGAGTTTGTAGGTGGTATTGAAGCAGCGGCAAGCCAATGGAACGCATTTAACGATCGCTATACAACACAAAGATCATTTCAACCCAACGAGTATAGCGGCAATTGGGATGGCGTAGGTGGCCAAGAACAGTATGAGTGGAGTAGATCAGATTTAACAGACGACGCTATAAACAGAGATCCTACGGCTGAAACTAACGATGGAAGGGAAGGACATACTGCGGCTAAAGAGTTTTGGGAGTCTGTAGCATATAGATGTGAGCAAGGCTATATGTTTATAGACGCCTGCACTGCTTTTTCTTGGACAGGTAAAAATGACGATCAGCCTGGTAATGTTAATACATGTGGTATATACGGCTCAGATTCTACAGATGACCACCAAGATGGAAACTGGGCTCAAGACGGCTACCATAACCCATCTACAATTGGTCCAGGTTGGGAACAAACGTTTTTGCAAAACTACCTTGACGGTATGGCTGATGAAGCTCCTGACGACTTGATACCAGGTGGAGGAGTTAGTAACCTTAAAAATAATAATGGTGTTCCTAGTAGGGGTGTATGGGCAGGTGGTTATATAATGGACTTAGCGTGGAGTGGTATGGGTACAGGGTTTAACGATACTAGTAGTAGTGTTACAGATCACCCTGTTAATGTTTTTGAAATGAGCGATTCTCAAGCTCACACTAATTGCGCGACATTTATGGAAACGCTTACAGTGCCTGGCACAATGTTTAGGTTTAAGCGAGATCCAGATAATATAGTTGATAGCCTATATATCGTGCAATCGTTTCACAACAACGCTGACTGGGGAACTAACAACGTGGATCTTTACGATGACGGTACATTAGAATCTGAAGGTGGTTATGGTATAAGAAATTACGCTACAAGTGGTGGATTATTCCAGCACAGCGCCGATAAACGCCAACACTACGGCAGTAATATACGTCAACGTTGGTCTATACAGGTTAATAGACCTATTGGAGGATCAGGCTATAGATACAGTCCAGTTAAAGGAACTGATCCTGCTGTAGCTGGTACTAATTTTAGTACTGGTTATTCAGACAATCCTAGTAATACGGGGCGTAGAGCATTACACCATGACTTTAAAAATAGCGGTACGTGGTATGACACAATACAGATATATGAAAAAATAGATAATCTTATTGGTGATAGAGGGCATTTTACAAAAAACCCTGCCGTATGGGAAACTATACCTAAAGAATCTGTTGAGCTAGATATATATTACCAAGCGACGGGTTTAATACCGCTGTGGCTTAACGATAGGACTAACGAAGAGGTTATACCTATAGGCGCAACAATAGACCCACTCTCAACGACAACTACAGCCGACATTTTTACTGTTGACAGTTGGGCTAATCATAATACCGTTAATGTATCTCCAGCCGCAACACAAGCTATAAATGGTGGAACTTTTATACAGGTTAAGTATAGAAATAACTACGAAAGAAGATTACAGATTAAAGAAGATGTTGCTATAGGCGCTACTCAACTTGTAATTAAGGGTGACAACACCGATACAGGCGAGTTCGACAGAATGCACATAAACCCTCATATTCTTGATTGGAATAACTGCTGGTCATTTTGTAACGGTGTTGAGTCAGATAGGATACGAGATGACTTTAATGCACCACAAATGGACAACGGTGTTAGGGTGTCATCTGGTATAGCTGGAGAAGTTAGACAAGAGCGTAGAAAGCACGGGCTTATATGGTCTGGTGTGTATAACTCTAATGCTGGTATAAACGATACTAATCAGTTTATAATGGCTGAAAGCATCACTAAAGATCTTAATCCAGTATATGGTAGCATACAAACGCTACTTAATAGAAACACTAGGCTTATTATGTTCTGCGAAGATAAAATTCTTAGAGCGGTAACTAATAGAGATCTCTTATTTAACGCTGATGGTAACGCTCAGCTTGTAGCAAGCAATAAAGTTATTGGTGATGTTCAGGCATATCAAGGTGATTACGGTATCGCTACTAATCCTGAGTCTATGTCAGCAAATCCTTACGCTGTTTATTTCACAGACGCTGTAAGAGGCAAGGTATTAAGACTTACTACCGAAGGCGTGGTACCTATATCTGACGTAGGAATGAAGGATTATTTTGCTGATTTATTTAGAAATAACACTTGGAGATGTTTAGGTACTTTTGATCAAAGAAAAAATGAATATAATCTAACAGTATCTAAAAAATACACGCTAACTCAAGTTGTAGCGCACGACGAGACAACTGCTACATATAACGATAATGCTAAGGGTTGGTCTAGTTTCAAAAGCTTTATTCCTGAACATGGGGCTACTATTAATAATAACTACTATACGTTTTATGATGGTCAGCTTTATAAGCACCATGACGAAACAAGCTTAACTTACTACGCTACTGCTGGCTCTAGCGCAAACTTAACTATGGCTAACACAGTAGGTTTAGAAATAAACATGCTTGTCTCTGGTACTGGAATTGTTGATGGATCTACTATTACTAATATATCTGCCAACACGGTTACTATTACTAACGCAGTTACGTCCCTGTTTATTCCTCAAAACATAACATTTACGACTCCAAAAAATAGATTCTATGGATCTAATTATACTTCTGATATAACCACGGTATTTAATCAAAATAAAGACACCATAAAAAGTTATCAAACTATAAAATATAGCGGCTCAAAAGCCGCCATAGTAGAGTGGGATACTCAAAGCGTTCAATGGTTAAATAATAATTATGCTAGCAACGAAGGTTTAAACGTTGCTACTCAAGAAAACGACGGTGAGTACTATAACTTAGATTCGTCTAGCGGTTGGTATGTAGAAGATATGACAACTGATCTTCAGTCCGCTGGATCTATATACTTTAAAGATAAAGAGGGTAAATACTTTGGTTATGTTGTTGGCGACCAAAGAGAAGCTGTAGATGAAAAAGAGTTTAGCGTTCAGGGTATAGGTATGGCAACTATTGCGCATGATGATAGTACATACAACGGTTTTGTAAACGTTATAGTAACCAACAATACATCTAGCACATATCAAGGAACTGATGCAAGTGGTGGAGCTTGGGATAACGCAGCTACTATTGCAGATGAAACTGCTAAGTGGGCTGTAGAAGCGCCAGCATCTTTAACTGTCGCTGGAGGTGGACTTATTGGTGCATCAAACGCTCAGTTTATTTTATCTCCTATAATCAACGGCGTATATAGTGGAACTCCGTTAGCTGCTGAAAACCTTGCTTGGGCAGGTGGTGCCGACGGTGATAATGACTTAATATGGGTAGATGACGCTAGCGCTGGTGGTGATCCTGATGACACAGATACTATTGAAAAGGTACAATTTACAAATACTACTACTGCTGGAGATCCTAGCAACAAGGTATTAGTAACAGTACACTTTAAGACAAGCGCTACTTGGCCAACTTCGGATGTAGTGTGGTATATAGATATTGACGAAAAAGCACCCGCGGATATAGTTGAAGACACTCAGCCAGAACTTAGAGACGTAGGTTTTAGAGTATACTGGCCTTATTATTCTACAAGCACGCCTTCTGTATCTAGTTCGTTTTTACCTACAGCAGCTCAAGTAGAAGCTGGTTCTTCTACTGTTGATACTCAATGGAAGTTTACAGGTGACGATATATTAGAAACTAATGTTTACACGCAAGTAGCTAAAATAACATACACTGCTGCTACAGGTAACTTTTACGCTGGCATTAGTGTAGGTTGGCAAGGTCTTGGCGGTTGGGAAAATTTCTATAATACAAATATAAGCGACTATGTTACTAACGCAAATGGTGAAATAACTTCGTTTGCAGTTAATGTATACTATCAACCTCCTTCTAATCTCGCATTACAAGATCCACCTAATGGTCAGTTCTTGTCTTTGTTAGGCCATGAGTTTTACGTAAACTTTATAGTTAAAGTATCGCAGACACCGGATACAGATGATGATATTCACGATGTTCATTACCCTACGGCTGTATCTAGATCAGGAGGTTTTGTGCCTATAAAAGTCTACGGTAAAGTTGGTGCGAAGTATAAGATTTGTTTTGAGCAAAAAACTTCTTTGACAGATCCAACCACGGTTTCTAGTGGTTATTATGATTTTGAAAGAAACGCGTTTACTACTTCTAAATATACTAAAGAATATACAATAGGTTCTCGTGGTGTTTATAATCACGCTGTATCTATACCTGCAAAAGCCGGTAATGTTACTACAGATGTTAGGTATGACGTTACTGTAGAGTCTTTTGCGGGCAGTACTATCTCCTCTAAAGTTCCAACAGTAACTAATCCTGGAACTATAACTCAATATACTAATAGAAAAGTAACTATAGATACTGTTACACATGCTAGTAGTAATTATGGAACTGTAAGCCCAGCTACGGTTGATTTCTATAGAGAATATGACTATGGATCAATTTCTAATGTACAAGGAGTTAATAATAATTACAAAAAAATAATCTTAACTGGAGGTAACGGAGGCGTGAGCGGTACTGTTTTAACTATGAAAGAAACAGATCCTAAGCTGAAAGTAGGTATGAGAGTTATAGCTGAAGCGTACGATCTCACAGGCGTAGACGGAAGTGGCGCGACAAGCGGTACTGGCGTTAGCGGTGGTTTAGGTACAGCCCCATATGTTACTCATGGGACTTTAATTTCTGCTATTGATGGTCGTTATATTACATTAAGCGCGGCTGCCACAGTCCCTGATGACACTGAAATAACTTTTGTAAGTGGTAATAATGTTATTCCGTTTGAATTTACTATACCTCCAGCAGGTGGTAAAACAATAGTTCTTAAAAATGACGTTAATCTGCGAAATGAAATATCGTACAAGAGAGGCTCTGTACTACTTGATGGAGCTGTTACTAGTGGTAGGGCTTATACTTTAGATAACATCAAGGGTATAAGAGTAGGAGACACTGTGACGTCAAATGATTTAATAACAGACACTGTAAAGGTAGCGACGTTAGCAAGTAACACCAGTATAACTCTTGATACAGATATTGTTCTTGCAGACAACACTAAGCTTTTCTTTAGCTCGCCTAATTCATTTGAATTAATTAACGCCAGCAAAGTTAAATCTGGTAACGATATAATTATACGAGGGCATCTTGTTGCGAAAGTAGTTGAAGAAGATGTCATAATACCAATATTAATAGATAATATAATAACAGCATAATGCCGTCAGTAACTCTAACATTTTCAGCCCCGCTAAACGTTTCTTGTCAAGTAGGAGATACAGCCTACTATGCACAGACGAGCACTATAAATAACTCTGGTAATCTTAATCCTGGTGGATTTGCGGTTAACACAATGAACATTGTAGAGCTAGGGCAGATCAGGCAAATAACAAACCCAAATAGTAACTCGCCTACTATAATATGTGATACTACGGTTTCTTATGATAGCGTTGGAGGAGCAAGCCCTGTTACTAGATTTATATTTTTTACTAAGTCGAACGAAGCTAATCTCACGTCTTTACTAGGATATTATGCAGATACTAAACTTGTAAATGATTCTAAGGAACATGCAGAGATATACGCTGTAACTGTAGATGCTTTTGATAGTAGTAAATAAGTGGTAAAAAGTGTAACTATATATTAGTATATTTTAATTAAATCATGCCTAATAGTTTACACAACAGCAAAAATCAACTTGCTAAAGATTTTAGATCTGGTATTACGAACGTAGAAAAGTGTCTTAGAGAAATAGCGGACGGTAAAAACGTTATAGTAGGTACTAAAGAAAATCCTATAATTCCAAATAGCGATATATGCTCTACAGAATCTATATTTTCACATGGTGTATATGCTAGGGAGATGTTTGTTAAGAAAGACTCTATAGTAATAGGAGCTATACATAAGCACGAACATATAAGCTTTCTTATGTCTGGTCATTTAACTGTGGTTAGTGAAAACGGAGTATCCGAACATAAAGCCCCAGATGTAATAGTTGCAGGACCTGGCGTTAAACGTATAGCTTACGCACACGAAGACACTATATGGTACAATGTGCATGGTAATCCTACAAATACTGAAGACTTAAAAGAATTAGAAAAAGAAATGATTGTAGCTAGTTATGAAGAATACGAAGAATACATTAAAAATAAATAAACTATGAGTTGGGCAATGGCAGTAATGGGCACCGTAGCAGCAGTAGGTGCCGGCGTAAAGCATATGCAAGCTTCAAGCGCAGCTGACGAAGCAGCGTCAAGAGCTAGAGATGCGCAAAGAGAACTTGATAGAGAGAAACGAAGATTTAGAAACCTTGATACATCTAATCCGTATTTAAATATGGAGAATGTTATGGAAGATCTTACCGTTAATACTCAAGCGGCAGAGTTTCAAAGAGATCAACAGATGGCTACACAGGCTAACGTTATGCAGCAAATGCGTGGCGCAGCTGGAGCTTCTGGTATCGCTGCGTTAGCGCAGACTTTAGCTAATCAAGGCGCTATAGATGCTCAAGCGTCACAAGCTGCTATCGCTCAACAAGAGCAAGCTAACACTTTATCGGAACGTCAAGAAGCAGCTAGAATACAAGGTCTTGAACGTGAGGGTGAACTTATCAGTAGACAAGCTCAAATGGGTAAAGTTCAATCGCTTATGGGTATGGCTGCTGGTGATGTTCAAGCTGCAAAAACAGCAGAAGCAGCTGCGATACAACAAAAACAACAGGCTGTACAGGAAGGGATACAAGGCGTTGGTATGGCTGCAGCTGGTGGAGCGGCTGGTATATCAGCCAAGACGGGTGGAAGTCTTGACGCTCAATTTCTTAGCGACTACGCAAACTATGCAGGAGTTGGAACCACGGGTGGCGGCGTAAGTAATCCAGCCGCTGGTGGTGGGTTTACAATTGGACAAACCATAGTAGTTGATGGAGTAACAAAAACGTGGGACGGAACGCAGTGGACATAAACAAGTAATATCATGGCAGAAACAGGAACAAAAGCACCAGCAAGTAGAACATTAAACTATGCGTTAACTGGAGACGTAATGGACCGAGTAGCTGACGCTGCTATGTCTACCGAACTTGTTGAGGTTCAGAAAATGAAAACAGGGATAGCCCTAACAGAAGCTATTACTAAATCAGCAGCCGCGTTTGGTGGCGCTGTAATTACAGGTCCTAAAAAATCAGCTGAACTTAAAAAGAAATTTGACAACGGTATTAGTAGAGATCAGTTTGCTAC
>CEQP01066079.1_pt1 | contig 10867 bp, 11 predicted proteins | sample 356291 | NCBI WGS metagenome assembly CEQP01 (sample SAMEA2621221, study PRJEB7988) | marine metagenome | isolation source: saline water (ENVO:00002010), including | reverse complement strand
CATTTTTTCTTGAGGCTGGACGTTGGATTCTCATTGGATTTTACTTATGGTTTCCATTTTTTTTGATGCTAATTTGGGGATGGTTTGATGACAAACTTAAGCAAAAAACCTATAAAATCATTATTGGGACCGCCTTCATTTTGAGCCCACCTATAGCGTGGGGAATGCTTCGTTATTTCAGTTGAGCACGGATAATATTAAAAAATGAAACAAACCTGGTTGTTATTCGTAGCTGGAATGTTGCTGTTTCCTCTGATTCTCTACTTTTATTTTTCTCCTTATCAGAATTGCTTAGATGACCCACCTCCATGGTGGGCAACAATTGGTCCTGGAGAGTTTAATATTTCAGAATTTTGCGAGGAAAATACTGATTGGTAAAAAGTACCCTAGTGTCTGGAACTTTTACCATATTTACAGATAAAACAAATCCTGATGTAAATTATTTAGTAGCCAAACTTCTTTGCCACTACTTTACCTAAATCGTGCTCCAAAGCTACCTGCGGCCTCAGCGACGGAATCACCAGCAAGCTCTAAGCATACTGGGGTTGGAGGAAATAAAGCGCCAGGGTTTAGATCTGGTCGCCGTTCCTCTGGACGCACTTCCCAAGGCTCTATAAACGCTGGATCGTCCACCGTGATATCAAGCCTGAGCACGTCTCCCTCTCTAGTATATCTCTCAGTGATTTTTGTGCCCGGACTCATCGGCCAACCTCTTGTGGAATACCAGAGAAGGTCTGCTGGAAAATCCACTGTTTCAACAACAAGAGTATCCCCATCCCAGTGACCTACTGAGCTACCACCCATCTGATTTAGGCCTTCGTATTCATCCTCTGTTCTAAGTGGTCTGCCGTCTGTTGGTATTTGGCGAATAGCCGTAAGTGGGGAAACAAACTCAGAGCCATACAAAAGAACTACTTTATTAGGGAGATGGATAATCTCAGCGGGAAACCCTCGTTTTACTATCCCTGCTTCCCTACAGCCAAAACCAGGATCTACGGGTCTTTCATATCCGTACTCTTCATTCCATCTGACCTCTTCCCAATATTCAGGCTTGTAAAGAGGCATATTCCCGCGATCAGATTTAACAAACATTTCCTGATCAATTTCACCCCAATAAAAGTTTCCATCTCTCACCTGATAGACACTTTCATTGTCACTACTAGCAATTCTATAAAACGATCCTCCTGGACCATTACTTGCAAAGCTCTGTGCCCCTGGGACTCCTACAATCCAAACACCGGTAAGATCGGGGTGGCCTTGTGCTGTGCGAAGCATAGGCGCGTTAAGTAGCTCTTCACGTGTAACATCCTGCGCTATTACATGCTGTGTTAGAACTGTAATAATTCCAATTGCAAGAACGGTTTTTGAAAAAATATGCATTCCCATCCTCCTCCCTAGTTGGTGCGCGTTAATGTCAGCATAGTGAGATCATAGCCTGTCATAAACTCTAATGGACGACGATCATGTCCCCCAGCAGTATTGATTTCCAAACTACCATCCGAATTGAAGCGATATATACCCTCCCAGACGGTACCATCGACAGGTGGTGTTAGGTTTCTACCCCTAAAAGTAAGATCAATGGTTCCTGATTCAGGGTCCAGGCTATAAGTGCCTCGCCAAGGGGTGCGCTGTAAACGCTGAATCGAGAAAGAATTATCGGCATTGAAGACCACACTAGCTCCTAGAAACTCCTGACTAGGCCGCATTTCTTTTTCGGCTTTGTCTATTACCCAGTTCCCTTCAAGGGTTTGAGCAGCAACGGTTTGCGCGATGGATGCACAGGCAATAAGGCCTAGCAAGCAAAAGAGCATACTCAGCACTACTTTAGGTTCTTTACCAGAGTGATTAACACTAAATGACATGGCCTGTCCTTCCTCTCGATTGAAAAAATTAGAAGTTTGATTAAGCTTCTTGATCACCAAATACACTAGATTCTACTAATTACCGTTAGGATCACCCGTCCACACTTGAATTAATTGGCCATCCAGTAAGGTGATTTCAGCGAGGAAACCTTCAGGCCTACCGCTATGAGCTCTTACACCACTAACGGTATAAGTTTCTCCCTCTATGAGGGCATCCCTACCAAGTCCTTTAGACCGTAGTCCTTGGAGTCCGGTGGTATGGACAGTCCACTCTTCAACTTCGCCTTGCTCATTTTCTACATCAAAGAAGAGATAGATATGTGGGTTAACCCAGCGTGCTCTTGTAAAGACGGCATTATTAAAATCAAAGGGCCAATCGTAATCATATTGGGCAGTAATGGAGTGGTGTGTATGTGCTGAATACGAAACGCCAGCTATACACGCAATAGCCAGACAGAAATTCATACATAGTTTTTTAAATGGTAACTTCTTTAGTTCATTCATAACTTTCTTCCTCTAGAACTATAAATAATAATATTCTTTAAATAGCTGATTCAGCAACTTACTCAGGCATCACCGAACACTTTCAGGTATTGGAAAAATGACATAGGGGTTCGTGCACCAGCAGGTATCAATGTTTATATCTAAAATTGTATGACCATCAAGCTTTTGTATGATACGGCTGGGAGAATAGAACCCACTCATTATTTCATCGCTAAGCAATGGATCAATTGGCTCATAATCTCGGTAACCCGAATATTCAACACTTAAGGTTGCCTGGCCTAAGACAGGATGATTAACTGTCATTTCCACCCGCTCTGGTCGACGATTACGGTTTAACCGGATTTTCATATTCTTATATGGAACACTCAACTCATAGGTCCTATGATCTCTTTCTGTCACCTGGACCTGGTCGAGATTATCATGTGCCAGTCGAATGGCAGCAGTGGGAGTTATAGTAAGAAGATCTTGCATCCAACCATGCATATCAGGCGCCGGGGTTTGAGACTCGCCCCAAGGTGGCCCTTCAAGCGGAACGTTTTGTTCTTGCCATGCATAATCACCAGCACTAGCCCATACGGTACGTTCTCCCTCTGAAGTAGTTAGATCGAGGCGCAAACCTCCATCTGGATAAGCTATTTCGGCGTAGTATCTGTCGAGTTCAACTCGAGGCCAATCTGACTGATCTGAGTCAATTACGTCGTACATGAGACCTGAGCCTTCATATCGCAAACTCATCCATATTTCTCTTTCCCGATTGCCGCGTAACATACCAAGGGAACGAGCAGCTGTATAAAGAAGCCTTGGCGCTGTCGGCTCAAATGTTTCGCGAACAACCCAACCGTCCTGTGCATAGGTGAAGTGACCAAACCCAGCAAGGAATGAAAAGCCTAGTAGGCTTAGAATGAACTTTTGTCTAAAAAAATACATTTTTATCATGATATTCCGTTTATTCTTCACGTTGTCTTCTAAAGTTTAAGATGAGTTGGGCACCTCATTGCCACTGCCTATGCTCCATCTGTTCTCTTAGACTAGAAATATAGCTTATCAACCATTATAAACGTAATAAAATAAGATCAGCTATTAATACCTTTTTTTACCCTAAGAAATGCACTGAAAAAGAGAAAAAATGTTGTTTTTTAGCAAACCCAGAATTTAGCATCAAAGGTTTATTATTAAGGTATAAGAGTCTTTAATATTTAAAAATTAATTTTTTTATTATTAATTTTGGGCAATGATTAGTTAAGTAAGTCAGTAAAGATCCAGTATTCAACAGCACTAACGAACAATCTGTCAGGTTGTTGTTCGCAAAGAGTTAAAACAGATAAGTACATTTCATCATTAGATAGATCAGCTGCTAGATCTCCTAATCCATACTCGGCACTAACCCTTGTTAAAAACCCATGTATCCAGCTTATATAACTAAATCGGTCTAGTTCTTGACCTGCTCGGTCATCTTCAACCATTTCACCGCAATCTCTAGTTCCATACCCAAATGCAGTTTGGCCATATGCATTCGCTGAAAGAGTGAAAAGAACTATTGCGAGGAGTGTTTTGAACATAGACAACAACTATCATTAAAAACTATTAGTTAAATGGGTATTAATTGACACATAACAGGCCATATCAATGTTATTGATAATTCATCGGTGACCCAGGGATGCAGTCATAACGGATAATTTCTTTATCAGTGCTTTGCAACTGCTGACTTCCTGTAAGCGGCTCCGAGTAATAGACGGGTTCATTAACTACCCAGGAAATTATCAGTCGACCAGTGTTTTCCTGAATTGAGAGTCTTTCTACCATGGTCATCTGATCTGTATTCAAAGTGGATCCCCTTAATACGCCTTCTGAGAAACCGGCGGTATCAATGATTAGCGTTCCATCTTCAAGCCTACCAATCGAATGGCCCATATCAGATGGCTCGATATCAGCAGGGTGTGCATCCATATCCATATGAATTATGCGTGTCACATCCATTGATTCATGGTAGATAAGTATTTTGCTACCTACTTGGGTAATGGATGTTGCAAGACCTGGTGGACCCCAGCTTCGTACAGGACTTCCTGCCTCGCAGTGAACTACAGGATTATCTGCAATTGGATCAAACGCGTCTTGTGCCGCCCGACCAGCAGGCGTAATAGATTCTTCACCAGTGCTCTCACCTCTACCACTTGCATCACCAAACATACCAGGTCGTATCCATGTGCCGAATATAGACCGGCTAGCGCCGGGCATGAGTGGTATTTCTTGGTTTTCTGCAAACTGTGTTCGTGCTTCATCGGTACTGCGCATCGTATAACTGCTGCCATCGGCAAAATATCCTGTGCCAAATTCGCAGCCATATGGGTCGCGTCTTGCTGGAAACCCTTCGACGATGATGGATTCACCCACTGTGAACAAGGTTTGATCAACGCCGCGTCTCGCTAACTGTGTTCGTGCTTGTAGGTCGCAGACATAGACAACCGGTTCACCAGCGTCGTTTACAGAATCTATGTAAAGAAAGCCATGTGGATTGATAAAATCGAATTGTTTTATCGTACCCTCAATTCTAATAAGTTGACCAGGATCGAAATGTGCTGCAAAACCATGATGAGCGCTAGCAGATGATGAAGTGGCAAGCATGGCTAGACCGGTAAGGCTAATAAGTTGATTCTTCATCGATAGGAGACCCTTGAAACATTGAAGCCTATATTTTCCGCAGTCTGCGTTATGCGTACAAGTTATATTTTTTTTAGATTAAGCAAGTATTTTAAGTCAAATACAACAGATGATAACGATTAGATGGTCACTACAAGTGCACTAAAACCAGAGGCTGAAAGTGTTGATATTAGTGAGTTTAGGGTGGTGGGCCCGGAAGGACTCGAACCTTCGACCAAGGGATTATGAGTCCCCTGCTCTAACCAACTGAGCTACAGGCCCACTAAAGATTAGCCAAGTATTCTATTTAAATACCAAACTATCAGGCTACTTAATCCTCTAAAAGAAAGCTGCGTAGTTGATCAGATCGTGTTGGATGACGAAGTTTGCGTAATGCTTTTGCCTCAATTTGCCGTATTCGCTCCCTGGTCACATCGAATTGTTTTCCAACTTCCTCTAGTGTGTGATCGGTGTTCATATCGATACCAAAACGCATTCGCAGAACCTTGGCTTCACGAGGCGTCAGCCCAGCAAGAACTGTATGCGTTGATTCTTTGAGTCCTTCTGTCATGGCCGAATCTATAGGCGAGTGGATCGCTGTGTCTTCAATGAAATCCCCAAGATGGGAGTCTTCATCATCCCCAATGGGTGTCTCCATGGAGATTGGTTCTTTAGCGATTTTGAGCACCTTTCTGACTTTGTCTTCTGGCATCTCCATGCGTTCGGCGAGCTCTTCCGGAGACGCTTCTCGACCCATCTCCTGTAACATTTGACGAGAGATTCGATTTAGCTTGTTGATAGTTTCTATCATATGAACCGGTATACGAATGGTCCGAGCTTGATCAGCTATTGATCGAGTAATTGCTTGGCGAATCCACCAAGTTGCATAAGTAGAAAACTTATAGCCGCGCCTATACTCGAATTTATCGACAGCTTTCATGAGCCCTATATTGCCCTCTTGAATTAGGTCGAGAAATTCTAAACCACGGTTGGTATATTTTTTTGCGATTGAAATAACCAAACGAAGATTGGCCTCAACCATTTCTTTTTTAGCTCTACGAGCTTGGGCCTTGCCCATTGATAATTCACGATTGATATCTTTGATTTCAGCGATAGACAGAAAGGTTCCTACTTCTACTCTGATTAAACGCTTCTGACAAGAAACAATATCTTTTTTTAGTTTGGACAACTGAGATGAGTGTTTCCGTTTTGCACGAATATGTTTGTCGACCCATTCCACGTTAGTGACATTTGCTGGAAAACTGTTAATGAAATCCTTACGAGGCATTCCAGACTCAGTAATACAATACGTCATTACCTGGCGTTCTTGCCCACGTATCCCATCTATCGTGTCTCTAAACTGAGCAAGTATTAGTTCCCCTAATTTTGGCGCGAGCTTCAGCTCCATAAACTCTGGAGTGAGAGCCTCTATAGATTTTTGAACTGAATCATGCCTAATCCCGTATTTTTCAAGCCCTTTCATATAGCTGTTGTAATGTTTGCGAACTTTTTTCATTCGCGAAGCAACTTCCTTGGGATCAGGCCCGGTATCAACAGGTTTTTCGTCATCATCGTCATCAGCTGGTTTTGCAGCATTTGGATCCGCAATAGGAGCATTAGGATCAATAAACCCTACAATAACGTCTTGCATTCGAGATTCGCCGTCTACCACGAGGTCATACATATCAATTAGTAGGCCAACAGATGGTGGAAATTTCAGGAGATTTTCACGGACCTGATTAAGACCTTCTTCTATTCGTTTGGCGATTCGTATTTCACCTTCACGAGTGAGCAGTTCAACGGTACCCATCTCCCTCATATACATACGTACTGGGTCAGTGGTTCGCCCAAATTCACTATCTACTGTGGCAAGAGCTGCCGCAGCCTCATCAGCTGCATCTTCATCATTTGAAACTGCTGAATCGGATAGGAGTATAGATTCGGCCTCTGGGGCTTTCTCGTAGACCGTGATTCCCATATCGTTAATCATGTTTACGATATCTTCAATCTGTTCAGGATCAACTATATCGCTGGGCAGGTGGTCGTTTACTTCTCCGTAGGTGAGAAACCCTTGCTCTTTGCCTTTTGCAACGAGTAGTTTAAGTTGGGACTGTTGTTGGTTCCGATTATCGGTGATTGGATTGGGTGCGCTCATTTTTCGCTCAGTCAACACAAACGAGCTACGTTACCTCAATATAGGGTTACTTAACAGAGGTAAAACAGGGGTTTCGGCCATAATTTAAAAATTTACTAGTGTTTATTGGGTTTTTTTCGAAGAAGTTCTTCGAGTTCCATGCGCTCTTGGTGCTCTAGTAAGCTCCCTTTTGCAAGTAGCGCTCCAAGACGCTCTTTTTGATAGTTTTCGACAATACGCTCAAGACTATCCTTCAATACTTGAGGAACTGCTTCTCCATCATCAAGTGGTTGGACGGTTACTAGGCGACCAAGGTACTGTCCCTCAGGATCATTTCGGAATCTCTCCAGAAGTCCAGCAGTGGTAATACCTGTGTTTTTTGTAACCACATCTAGTAGCTGGCGCAGCAAGGCTGAACCTGGTTGGTTCACTTTAGTTAGTGCCGGAATATTGTCTAGTGCCATGCCTGCTTCTGGGTGGTGAAGAATCAGTTCTATTGCTTTACGAATAAGGGGACTTCTTTGTTCAACATCCGAGACAGCTGGGGAGTTTTGGGAGGCATGAGTTTGTGGGATCCTTTCTAAACGAGATGCTGTCTGGGGTTCCTCTATTAGTAACCCTTCAAGACGTTCTTTAGACAAACCGACCTGTTCCGCTAGTTGTGTTAAAAGAAGCTCACGATAGACCCCAGTGGGTAGGCGGTTAAATAATGGCTTTGTTAAAGTAGCTAACCGCGATCTTCCATCAGTACTTGATAGATCAATACGGTTTGAGAGTTCGCCGAGGAGGAAGTCTGATAATGGTGTGGCTTGGTCTATTAGATCTAGAAAGTAATTGGTACCGCGCGATCGTAGAAGTGAATCTGGATCTTCTCCCTCAGGAAGAAGCAGAAATTTTAGGTCAACTTTATCTCCAGCATGGGGTAATACAGCCTCCATTGCTTTCCAAGCAGCAGCTTTTCCTGCCCTATCTCCGTCGAAGCAGAAAATGATGCTGTCTGTAAGACGTGTCAGCTGTCGTATATGGGCAGGCGTAGTTGCTGTTCCAAGGGTAGCTACGGCCGGGCTGATCCCATGCTGTGTCAGGCTTGCTACATCTAGGTACCCCTCTACAACTAGGACAGGGGCAGAAGCATTCTTCGCGTCTGGCTGCGAGTTTTTTTGGCCAATATGTCTTGCTTCATAAAGGCCATAGAGTGCTCGACCCTTATGAAATACAGGTGTTTCTGGTGAGTTTAGATATTTTGGTTCGCCGTTATTTAATAGCCGACCTCCAAAACCGATGATTCTTCCGCGTGGGTCCCGTATTGGGAACATAATTCGGTCTCTAAACCGATCATACTGACGGCCCTGTTCATTCCTGATAACAAGGCCCGCCTCAATTAGATCTTTGTTTCGCCGGTCATTACCTCCTAATCCTTTTAATGCTGTATCCCAGGCGTCTGGTGCATACCCAATTCCAAAACGTCCAGCTGTTTCCCCATCTATACCCCTATTTTTTAGATAATCCACAGCTACTGAATTTTTTCGAAGGGCTGCTCTATAGAGTTGATCGGCCTCGGAGAGTAAATCATATAGTACGGCTGATTGACTGCTGTTTCTCTCATTTTTTGTGGTTGGAATTTCTAAACCATGTATTTCTGCAAGCGCTTCAACAGCATCAACAAACCCTAAATTTTCATAATTCATTAAAAACGCGATCGCAGTTCCATGCGCGCCACAGCCAAAACAATGGTAAAAACCCTTATGCGGACTTACTGTAAAGGAAGGAGTTTTTTCATCATGAAATGGGCAAACAGCTTTGTATTCTCGACCTGCTTTTTTCAATGAAATACGAGAACCGATGATTTCTATTACATCAGTTCTCGCTATAAGCTCATCAATGAATGCTTGGGGGATAAGTCCGTTCATACCGGTCTATAGCATAACCCGCAGACGACAAAGCGGTCTCTTTTTTAATTTAGAAAGTTAAGTTTTTATTAATTGGGTACGTACTATTGAACTGGCTTTGCCCAGATCAGCTTTGCCGTTACTGCGTTGTTTGATTTCCCCCATTACACGTCCCATGTCCTTAGGAGAGTTAGCCCCTAGTGAAGTTATAACCTCTTCAATTAGCGATATCGTCTCTTCTTCTGTTAAGGGTTCTGGCAGGTACTCACTTAGAATCTCAATTTCTGCTTTTTCTTTTTTAGCAAGATCCTCTCTCGATCCCTTTATAAATTGTTCTGCGGCCTCATGCCGTTGTTTAACCATCTTCTCTAGAATAGTCTGAACTTCAAGACCTTCTAATTCTTTACGTGAGTCTACTTCTCGTTGCTGGACTGCGGCCAGAGCCATCCGTATCACGCTTAGACGAAATTTATTGCTTGCACGGAGTGAATCTTTAGCGTCCTCTTGGAGGCGATTTTTAAGTGAATATTTCAGGTCAACGGGCATGATGTGTTAGGTCACGAACCGTAAAGAGGGATTAGTCGATTACTAGCCAATCAGATCAGTAAAGACGGTGGCGCTTAGAAACTGTTCTTGTTAGTCGCTTCATATTGCGTTTGACCGCAGCCGCTTTTTTGCGCTTGCGTTCCTGAGTGGGTTTTTCATAGTACTCACGCCTCCGTAATTCTGTTAGAACACCGGCTTTCTCGCAGGCACGCTTGAAACGCCGCAGTGCAGCATCAAAATGCTCGCTTTCCCTGATACGTACTCCTGGCATTGATTCCTCATTTTTAAGTAGTTGGTGGCCACCGGCACACATTATTAAAAAATAGGCCGGCAATAAGCCGGCGCTGAATCTGCGGATCATATCCCTTAGGATAGCGTTATGTAAAGAATAGTTAGAAGTTTAAAAAGTGAAAATACTAGGTATAGAGACAAGTTGTGATGAGACAGGTGTTGCAGTTTACGAGACTAACGTCGGCTTATTAGCAGAAAAGCTATTCAGCCAAGTAGAACTTCATGCTCGTTTTGGCGGTGTCGTCCCAGAACTTGCATCTCGAGATCACATAGCAAAGTTAACGCCTATGATAAGAGAGGTTTTAGCAAGCGCGGATCTTCAATTCTTGGACCTTGATGCTGTGGCCTATACAGCAGGTCCAGGGTTAATCGGTGCGCTTATGGTGGGGGGTTCGTTAGCAACGGCTCTGGCTATGGGCCTTGGAATACCTGTTATCCCTGTGCATCACATGGAGGCCCATTTGTTAGCGACTATGCTTGAAGAAGACCCGCCAACACTACCTTTTGTTGCCTTGCTTGTGTCCGGTGGACACACATTGTTGGTTGAGGCGAAAGCCATAGGCGAATACCGAATAGTTGGTGAGACATTAGATGATGCGGCTGGCGAGGCATTTGATAAGGTCGCCCGGCTTTTGTCACTACCTTACCCTGGCGGCCCGGCGATAGCTGCACTGGCAGAGGAAGGCAATCCGACAGCATTTAATTTTCCGCGACCTATGAGGCATAAAGGTTTGGACTTAAGTTTCAGTGGTTTAAAAACAGCAGTAAGAATTGAGCTGGAGAGGTCCGGACTTTTGGACGGGATATCAGACGAAAGTGTTCGTAAAGATATAGCCGCATCCTTTCAGGCAGCGGCAGTTGATTCATTAGTGGAAAAAAGTATAGGAGCACTTGAGCACACAGGGAATAATAAATTAATCGTAGCAGGGGGCGTAGGAGCTAATCAGCTGCTTCGGAAAAAGCTGCGACAAGCTTGTTTGCAAATAGGTGCAACTGTGTATTAC
>CEQP01029300.1_pt1 | contig 10874 bp, 10 predicted proteins | sample 356291 | NCBI WGS metagenome assembly CEQP01 (sample SAMEA2621221, study PRJEB7988) | marine metagenome | isolation source: saline water (ENVO:00002010), including | reverse complement strand
CAAAAGAATGATGATTATGAATCTTTTGAGAAAGAGGTTTTCAAAGATCAGTTCCAAAAAAGTATAGATATTGGAGCTCAAACTTTTTGGGGTTTTACTAGGGTAGAAGAGAGGTCTGAAAATGCTTATACACAATTTTCTCATATATGTTTTAATATATCTGGTGAAGGTGAAAATACCATAGAAAATGATTTTAAAACTCAGAAACTAGTTGAACTAGGTTTGCAATCAAGAGATATGATTCCAAATCCTGGTTCAATGGAACTAATACTTTTTAAATAATAAACTTTAAACAATTAATTATGAAAACTTTATTTAACATTTTTTTTATATCACTTCTTTCTTTTGTGTCATTAGCACAAGAAAATTGGGATCCAACAGATCATACAGTTGGGTATTGGCAATTTAGACAAGTTAGTGAGGGCGATGTAGCAAATTTTCTTTATAACGAAGATAATGTATACAGAGAAATTGTGAAGAATAATATAGCTGAAGGTAATATGGTTCATTGGGGGTTAGCCAGAAAATTAACTGGAAACACTTCTAGTAATCATAACTATTTCTTTTATAATGGTTTTGCTGAACTGTCTGATTTAGATAGCCCAGGTTGGGGTTCAGGATCTAATTTTGGATTAAGGCCTGTTGGTTCATCAGGTGTTCTTGGAGCAATTTACACTTCTCCATCAATTCAAGTTTTTGCTGAAACACCAAAGCCAGGGAATTATATTGTGGTAAATACTGCAAATCCTTCTGATGTAGGAGCTTTTGTTCAACTACAAAATGATGTATGGAAACCATTCATTAAGAATTTTGTTAATGATGAAAATTCTCCTTGGGCTGGCTGGGAAGTAGCAACAGTAATGTCTCCAACAGGTAATGGTGCTGGATATAGTGTTGTAACTGTTGATCACTTTACAACTTTAAGCGGAGCATTAAATGCGTTTCCAAATGGAGCCGAATGGCCAGAAGGACTTCAAGAGATAAATGATTTATTACCTAATGGTAAATTTACTACTACCGTAATATATGAAGTTGTTTTCTATGAGGGACCAGCTGCGAGCAAATAATTCTAATTATTTCATAAAAAAAGCTCTCTATTTTGGGGAGCTTTTTTTATATACTTACTCTAAAACCGAGTAGTGTGTCAGTTTCATTTGCAATAAAAGGAATATATGGTTCAGACTGAACTCTAGCATTAAACTTGAGAAATATAGTTGCCTTTTTACTAATTATATAGTTTAATGTTGTATCAAAAAAAATTCTATAGTTTTTTAGTCTATTTGATTTCCACTGACTGTACATTACAGTTACTAGGTTCCAATGAGTATTGAACTTTAATCTTGTAAAGATATTAAGTGTCAATCTTAAGTTATTATAAGTTTTTGGAATAAATTCAACTTCTTGAAATTTATAACTTGGATATGACTCGTTTTCATAGAATGCTCCAATAGCAATATCAAAATATCCAGTATTTTTTGATGGAGTAATTCTCTTTCTAACACCACCTCCAACTAAAAACCTTCTATCAATTAAAGACCTCATACTTTTTCCAATCTGAATAAATGAAAATATGGAATGGTGTTTCTCTACATTGTAAAAGTAATTATGTCTCATTTGACCAGAAATTGAATTTTTAAAAGGATTTCCATTAAATTTTTGGTAGTTATTTGAAAAAGTTAGTCTAAGAAGGTTTTTTTCTTTAACTCTTGACCCAATAGTCAAATTGGATTTAATCATAAAGAAATCTAAGTTTCCTTTTTTATAATCTCCCATTCCATCTATAAATAGATGGAAAGTAGAATCGATTTTATTAAGGTTTGATTCAGTATTTATGACAGTTTGAGAATTGGATGTAAAACCAAAAAAAACTAAAGAAATTAGAAGTGCAATTATGATTTTTTTATTCATTTGAAATGATTTATTTAATGAGCAAAAGTAAATTTATTTAATAATTTTTCTTTATTATTAAAAAATAAATTTGAATTTAAATACATTTTGGAACTAAGTAAGTACTTACCGGAAGAATTAATTGAATTGGTTTATAAAGATTTATCTAATAAGCTAGATTCAAAATACCATTATCATAATCTTCATCATACTAAAAGAGTAATTAATTCAGCTAAACAAATTGGTAATCATTATAATTTAAGTAGGGATGATTGGAGGGATTTATTAACGGCTTGCTTATTACACGATTATGGATTTATTAAATCCCATATTGACCATGAAGAGATAGGAGCTCAAATATCAAAAGAAATATTACCAGGATATTATTTTTCAGATGATCATATTGAATCAGTATCTTCTCTGATATTAATTACAAAAGTTGAAGAGAAGCCTAGCAATCTATTAGAGTCTATTATTAGAGATGCTGATCTTGAATATATTGGTTCTGGTGATTTTGAAAAAATTTCAGAATATTTAAAAAAGGAATGGCTTGAATGTGGTGTTGTAGATAATGAAAATCAGTTTTATAAAATTCAATATGAATTTTTACTTTCTCATAATTTTTATACTGCTTATATGCAAGAAAAGGGTAGAGATCAGAAGATAAAGAATATTAAATATGCTAAAATAGTGATGGAATCACATCAATAAGAACTCTAGAAGAAGTATTAATACTAAAGAGGAGAAAGATAATATCATAAATTTTATAGCTTTTGTGACATTTATATATTTATCTGATGCAATAACTCCATTAATAAATGCTTGCTCTGCTAATAATTCTTTTAGTTTTTTTTCATTTTCCATCACACTAATAAGTTCTTTTGAGTATACGTCTGCTTCTTTATAAAAGAAGTTTATGTCGTGAAAGAAAAAAACTGACTTTTTGAGTTTTTGATTAATTCTTGGAATATATGTCTTAAATGCAAAAAAAATTGAGGTTAAGGTAAATCCTATAAATACTGTAATCATTATATATAATAAATACTTATAATTTTCAGGTATTGGTAAGTTTCCACTAATATCATAAGCAAGTCCGAAAACTAACCCATATGCTGTTAATATTAAAGAAGCTTTTAGTTCTGAGTGTTGAATATGATGAACATTGTAATCAATAAGGTCCCAATAATTTGAAATTATATTATTTTTTTTCATTGAATTTCTTATTTTGATTTTATGTTATAAATATATCAAAAAGTAGCTTATTTTAATTGTTAATATGTATTTATCTAACTAAATTTATATATGAGTAATAATAATCCTGTAGTCGAATTAAAATTGCCAGTAATTCCTGATATAGAGTTATCTGCAACTAAAACTGCTGAAGTAATATCTAGACATATGAACTTATCGGAAGAAAAAACTGGTGAAATAAGTATGGCAATTATTGAGTCGTGTATAAATGCTTTTGAGCATTCAAAAACAAAAGAAATTTTTATACACTTTATAGTTGAAACTGATAAATTAACAATTAAAGTTAAGGATAGAGGTATTGGATTCGATAAGTCAAAAGTTGAAATTCCTAATATTGAAAATAAACTTAATGCAGAAAGAAAAAGGGGTTGGGGGCTTCAACTTGTATCTGAACTTATGGATACTGTTGAATATGATAGCGACGAAACCGGTACAACTGTTACAATGACAAAAAAAAGAGAAGATAATGAGTGATACTATAAAAAATGTTGAAGAAATAAGTGGAGTAGTAGTGATTACTACAAGTGGTTATTTTAATAATATTGCTGGAGATGCTGTATTAGAAGTTTTTAATCAGAAAATGGAAGAGGGAAAAATTAATTTTTTAATAGATATGGAAGATTCTAAAGTTGTTAATAGTATTGGGGTCTCAATATTGATTGAATTAATAGAAAAATTACAAACTGTTGATGGTAAATTAGCTTTCACTAATCTAGCTGGTATAGTTGAAAAAACTTTTAATATAATGGGTCTTACAAAATATTGTGTAGTTTATGACTCAGTTGATTCTGGAGTAGATAATTTATCTTAATGATTTCATGTCTAAAATATCTTCAAAAAAGTCAGTAGAAGATTTAGAAAAACAGCTCCTAAAAAAGAACAAGGATTTAAATGAGAAGTATTTAGAGTTAGAAACTCTTCTTGATTTAACAAATACAATTAATACATTAGATGATCTTAAAGAACTCTTTTTTAGTGTTTTATCATTATCATCATCAGTAATTAATTCATCAAAAGGGCTCCTTCTTCTAAAAAATGATGTTACAAACATTTTCGATCCAGTTTCAGTTTTTAATCTTGATGAAGAAAAAATAAAAAAACAAATTTTTAATACTAGATCAGGTTTTTTAAAAAAATTAAATTTAAGTCAGAAATCTTTTATTATTAAAAAAGATGATAATTTCAATTATAAATTATTCCAGTCAAGTTATTCATTGGTTAGTCCCATAATTTATAATAAAAAATTAGTTGGTGCTCTTATTCTTTTTGATAAAGAAACTAGAAATGGAATTTGTGATTTTAGTTCAAATGATCAAAAGTTATTGGAGGCAATTTCTATCCAAACAAGTATAGCATATCAAAATGTTAGGCTTGTAGAATCTCTAAAAAAATCAAATAAACTTAACGATAATATTATGTCCTCAATTACTACTGGAATAATTGAAATTAATTTATTTGGAGAAATTCAATTTGTGAATAAAGAAGCCATTAGGTTATTAAAGAAGTCCGAAGAAGAAATTCTAGGGAATCATTATTTGATAATTTTTGAGAATGAGGATACTCTTATAAATATTATTCAAAATGTTGAGATAAATCAAGAAAGAGTTTTTGAAACAGAATTTTCCTTGAAATCTGGTAATAAAAAAATAAGTGTTAATATATCTTTTTCTCCAGTTTTTGATGAAAAAAAAGATTTTTCTGGAATTGTAATTGCAATTGACGATCTATCTAAAATAAATAAAGTTAAATCCACTTTTAAAAAGTATGTATCTAAAAACATTGTAGATAAACTTCTTGAAAGTGAGGACTCTTTAAATTTAGGTGGTAAGGAAAGTGAGGTTACAATATTATTTTCTGATATAAGAGGTTTTACTAGTATGTCTGAAAAATTAAATCCAACTGAAATTGTTAAGCTTTTAAATAAATATTTTAAGTCAATGATAGATGTTGTTTTTAAATATAATGGAACATTAGATAAGATTGTTGGGGATGAACTAATGGTGCTATATGGTGTTCCTTTGAAAGCCGATGATGATACACATAATGCTGTTAAGACTGCTATTAAGATGTTTATTGCTTTAGATAAGTTTAACCAAAAAATAGTAAAAGAAGGATACAAGCCTTTTAGAATTGGTATTGGAATAAATAAGGGTAAAGCTGTATCTGGGAATATTGGTTCAGAACAACAAATGAATTATACAGTAATAGGTGACACAATTAATTTAGGTGCAAGATTATGTTCTCATGCAAAATCTGGTGAAATATTAATTTCAAAGTCAGTAAAAGATGCAATCGGAGATAAGTATAATTTTAATAGTATACCATCGATAGAGGTTAAAGGAAAAGAAAATGCAATTGATGTTTGGCTATATAAACACTAATTCATAAGTTTTTTACAAACTACTATAGTTATATCATCAGGATTATGTATCCCATCAAGCCAATTATCTGATAGTTTGACTAACTCATTTTTTATTTCCTCTGCTGATTTTAAACTGTTCTTTTCAATACAAGATTTAACAGCTTCATAATCAAGTAGATCACCTTTTTTATTTGGAGCTTCTGGTAAACCATCTGAAATCATAACTAAAACATCTCCTTTTGAAAACTTTTTATCTAAAACTGTAAAATCTTCAGACATTAACCCTCCTAATGGAAGATTTGAAATTTGTATTTCATCTACTTTATTAACTTTCTTCTCAAAATGATAAATTGGTGGCATAGCTGCTGATGTTAATTTCATTGAGCCATTTTGAAAATGAGCTAGGTTTAAACTCATTCTTAATCTTCCTATATCAACTTTTTTTATGATTTTATTCAGGGAAGTCATTATATAATTAGGGTCTTTAGAGTCTATACCTAGCAAACCAGCTTTAGTAATAGAAACCATCATTCCTGATGCAGTGCCATGTCCTGTAGCATCACCACAAATAACTAATAAACTACCATCTTCAAATTCAATAAAATCATAATAATCTCCACCAACTTCAGTAGCACATTTAATATATGTACTAATATCTAAATCTTTTCTATTAGGGTTTTCTTTGGCTAGGAGCCCCATTTGAAGGTTATGAGCTTCTTCTAATTCCTCCTCTTTTCTTTTATCTTCCATTAATTTTTTGGTTCTTTCTTGGTTGAATTTAACATATAAATAAATAGAAGAAACAATAAAAATTATATAACCAATTATTGCATAAATAGTCAAATACCATGGTGGTGTAACGGATATTTGATATTCTATTTGATTATTACTTTCAATTCCAGAACTATTTGTTGATTTAATTCTCAGCTTATAGTCTCCATATGGTAATAAAAGTTTATTTTCTGCAAAATTACTTTGTGAAAAGCCTGAACTTTGTATTATAATTTTTCTATTTGACCCAAGATTCAACCAACTCTCATTTAGAGGCTCAAGTTTATAAAATAGCTGAGTATTATTTGTTTTATAAAAAGATGGTGAGGATAAAGTCAATTCAATATTTGTTATATCATCAGTTAAATTGATAACTGAATCCTGAATATCTAGTTGTTTTTCGTTATAATTTTCATCAATTATTTTTGATGAAACTAAACTAATCATAGGTTTCTCATAATCTATAAAAAGATTATAAAAATCAATTTTTTGAATATTATTTTCTGAAAAAACATATAAAAAATCATCATAAAAACTCAAGCCACTAGTTAAGAACTTTCCTATTTCAAGTCCATCTTCATTATTTATATTTCTTAGGTTATTATTATTTCCGTCAGTAAGTGTAGACATTACTTCAAAGTCAAAATAATTTATCCCTTTATCAGTCAAGATAAATAAATGTTGATAAGTTTTTAGGAAACCTAAAATATTATTGGAAAGCAGACCATTTACAGTTGTAAAGTTTTTAAAACCGATGGAATCATTTTGATATATAAAAATACCATCCCCATTTGTACCAACATAGATCTCATCGTTATAGTCAATTAGGCTACTTATAGAAGAGCTTGTAATACTAGATTTATCATTAATATCAAATATATAATGTTTAATTAATTCAAGATTTTTAGAATATCTATATAATCCAGTATTCAAATTTGATATTAATAGTTCTTCATTTTGAGTTTTAAGAACAGATGAAAAACCATTAGGTAATTTATTTTTTGATCTTGGATTAAATTTGAAATTTTTAAATGATTCCTCATCAACATTAAGAATAGATATTCCATTATTTAACGAAATCCATAATTCTTTATTAAAGTTTTCATCGATAAGTAATGATAAATTATTTATCTCACCTTCCATTAAAGAGTTTAAGCCTTCTTTAGAGTGTTCAAATAAACTAATCTCATCTGTATATAAATCAATAATAAAAAGTTTATCTGTCCCAATATATAAATATTCATCTTCCTCTAAATAGATTGATGCGTTTTCAATATTTTTTGAACCTATAAGATCATTAAGATCATGATAAATATATAATTCATCTTCTTCATATATTAAGAGTCTTATATTAGTAATTAGTACCCTATAGTAATCATTCTCTTTAATTGCAATAATTTTTTCATCATCTAAAAGATCCTGATTTTCTTTTGTCAAACTATTTATTCTTTCAGTGACTTTATAAATACCATCTTCAGTTGTTATATAATATGCCCCTTTATAATTTCTTATATCATTTATTCTAAATTCTCTTGGGACAGATACATCAAGAACTGAATAATTATTTTTAAATTTTATTATTCTTTTAAAAATATTTGATGATGGAGTATATAAAATAAATTCATTATTGTTAATTATTCTAATTTTAGAGTTTTCAATAGTATTTGAAATTTGTTCAAGAATTAATGTCTCTTTATTTATGCTTTCAATTATATAAATTCCATTTTCTGTATGAATTAAAATATCATCATCAACTGAAAATATATTATGAATATTTGTATCATCTAAAGATGAGTAATTATTTATTTCATTGTTATCAGGATCAATTATAGATAACCCATTCTGAGTTGAGGCTAATATTTTATCAGAAATAGCGATTTTTCCACTTGATAGTTTTTTGTTAACATAAAATAAATCATTTATATAATTTGAGTTTAATGTATTAGTTTCCTGTGTTTCATAAAATCTCTTATTTAGATTAGTACTAAGATTATATTTATTTAGACCATAGCTTGTTCCAATCCATAAATTTTCATCTACAATTAAAAGTGCCTGGTTTTGGTTTTCATCAAAGTTAGACGAGGATATAGAAAGAGGATTTCTAGGATCAAATTTTAAATTTAAGCTTTGAAAGTTTTCTGTATTAAAGATAAAAACTCCATCGTTTTTTGATGTGAGAAATAAATCATTTTCATTTTTTGTGTGGTATATAGGAGATAATATTTCAGTCCTTAAAAAGCTATTTTTTGAATATGAAAAGTAATCTAATCTTGAAGTTGATTTGATAAACAAGCCTTCATTGTCAATTTGAAATGTTTCAAAAACTAAATTATTTGATAAAGTAGTGCTATCAAACGGGTTAGATTTAAATATTGAATTTATACTGCCATCATACCTATTTAATCCATCTGGTGTAGTAATCCAGAAAAAATTATTTTTATCTAAAAAAATAGAATTAACGTTTTCTGAGGATATATTTTCTACTTGAAACTTATTTATCAAAAAGTTTGATTGAGAAAATGTATAATTATATACTAATAATAGTAATCCAAAGAAAACGTTCTTCATTCTATGTTTTAGTTAAAAACTAAATTTGACTTAATGCTAATTCTCGAACTAGTGCTCTTCCGATACCATAGAAATTCTCATTACCAATTCTATTAAATAAATCATTAGCTTCTTCATTTCTTCCAGAACCCTTTAGTGCAAGGCCATGGAAATAGTCAAAATATACATTGTCTATACCTAGTGGTCCTTGTCCTACTACTCCAATATTTTTTTCAAATGATTCTATGGAGGCTTTAAAATCACCTTCATTTAAATGAATCATTCCTTCAAATACGTTAATGTCAGAGTATGGAAATTGAGCATCAGGATTTTCTTCAATCCATTCATCAATATGTTGTGTTGCTGAAGATAAAGATACTCTAGCATCATCATATCTTCCAAAGAGAATATCATGCCAAGCATTAAGTAATATGACATTGTAATCTAGCCACTGCTTTCTCTCATCATATTGATCGCCTGTCATTGACGATTTATTATAATCAATAACATTCATTCTATATTTTGCAAAAAGTTCAATCTCATTATAAGAGTCTTCATCTTGCTGATTATGTGAATAAGCTAGAAATCTATTAAAATGTGTATTTGAAAATTGAGTATTTTCCCAGATATATTGTAGTTCTAGTGTTGGTAATTTTTCTAAATATTCATCAGTTGCCTCAATTGCTCTATCAAAATTGTTAGCAAAAATATGTAGACTAGGCATAAAGTTCAATGCTTGTCTATCATAACCTCCTTCTGCAAGTTCAATATTTGTTCTAAAATAAGATTCAGCTTCATCATATTTTTTAAGAAAAGTATTTGTAAGAGCTAGATAATGATTTGATTGATAGATGTTAAGGTTATCATCAGAGGGTATTTTTCCAACTTGTTCATAATATTCTATTGCTACTTCAAAATTTCCTTTTGCTCTTTCATAATTACCAGCATAAGTAGGACCATATGGATTATTTGGATCTATTTCAATCATTCTATCAATATGCATTTTAGCTATTTCCAAATCTCTTTCTTCTACTGGCAGCATATTACCTAATGTTCCAACAACCATGTGTTTAGCCATTAAATAAGCATTTGCTCCATAACTATTTGGGTCAACTTCTATACATTTTTTAAGATCACTAATAGCTTCATTAATATTTTCACTTCCTCCACCAGATTTTAATATACCACTGTGAAGCCAGAAAGTTGAAATATCAGGATATTTAGTAGTTAAATCTTTAAATGTATTCCTAGCCTCCCTCCCTTCACCGGAAGAAGCTTCATACCAGCCTTTTATAAAAATAGCTTCCATGTCAGACACGTTATCTAACTCATTATTATAAATATCAGAAAGAATTTTTCTATCAGCATTATTAACAAAACCGGAATTTAATAAGACTTTTGCTGTTATAAAATTAGGATCTTTAGCGATTGCAGATTTAAGTATATTTTCAGCTTTTTGCCAATTTAATCCAGAATGCGTGTCTATAGCTTCATAAAACAATTCTTTAGCTTCATCAGATGTTGTAGTTAAAGTCATTCGCTTTTTCTGAAAATCCTCAGAACCACCACATGAGATTAGAAATGTAGTAAATAGTAGAATTAAAAAGTTATGTGTTGTAAATAATTTTTTCATAATTTATTTATGTAATTAATAGTTTAAATTTAATAGAACATCAATTTAGTTCAAAATTCTATAAAATTGAATCAAATGATTTTATTTATTTAAAAAAAGTCTAAATAGATTAATGAAATTAAAAATTTAATTAAATATATAGTTATAGATGCTTTATGTGTCTATAAAATTCTTTAGTAACAGTGAAAAATCTTCCATTTTCTTCATGAAGCGAATTATCTCCTTCCCCACATAACGTATGAAAAATTTTTATATGTTTTTTGAATTCAATAATGTTTTTAATCTCATAATCTTTGCCATTGTCATCTTGAATAATAATATTTTTCATTTTTTTCTAAAATCATGAAACCAAAAAAAAATTCTTGACGTTAAAAACATATCTTAATAGTTTGGTTTACTAGAATTAACCCTCACACGTGAGGG
>CEQP01164807.1_pt1 | contig 10896 bp, 6 predicted proteins | sample 356291 | NCBI WGS metagenome assembly CEQP01 (sample SAMEA2621221, study PRJEB7988) | marine metagenome | isolation source: saline water (ENVO:00002010), including | reverse complement strand
GGGTTGGTGGTTGGGCTGCGTAGACGTGACCTCCTGCCAAAAGCGGTTGCATGTAGTGGAAGATAAGGGTGAGTACCAAACAGCGGATGTGGCTGCCATCCACATCGGCGTCGGCTAAAAGAATTAGACGTTCGTATCTGCGAGCTTCAAGATCGAATTCGGGTCCTGAACCGGCACCTATAGCAGTGAAGAGCGCTGTTGCTTCGGCGTTATCGAGCACCGCCTTTTTGGTGCCTTTGCCCGCATTGACAACTTTCCCCCTCAAAGGCAACACCGCTTGCCATGCACTGTCGCGGGCGCGTTTCGCCGGTCCAGCTGCTGAGTCGCCCTCAACGATCAGGAGCTCTCCCTCTGGATGCAGACGGCAATCCGCTAACTTGTCCGGAAGCCCGCTGTTGCCGAGCTGGGCCGCTTTTCGGCGATTGTCAAGCGCCTGCTTGGTACTGACACGGTTGACAATCGCATCTGAGACTTTGTCCAAGATGGCCTTCACGTGAATTTTCTTCGAACCCTTTGCGACTCCATCGAACCAAGCTTTGACACCATCGCGAGCGACCGCTCCGACAATTTTTTGTAGTTCCGGCGTACCGAGTTCTCGCTTGGTCTGACCTCGGAATTGCGGCTCTGGGAAAACTGCTCTTACGACTGCAATCAGCCCTTCTTGAACATCTTCTTTTTGAGCTTTCGCGTCATCTTTTAGTTTGCGCAACTTTCGAAGATCCGCAGCCGCGATCGCTTGGTTGACTGCTGCGGTTAATGAGCGCTCAAACCCGGCTACATGCGTGCCACCATCGGGAGTTGGAATTGTATTAACGAAACTTATTACCTTTGTCTGATAGTCGTTGACCCAACGAAGCGCCACATCGACCTGACATTCACGAGTCACCTCCGTCAGCTTTCCGTCGACCGGGACCTTCTCGGTGAACTCACCCGAGCCTTCTATTCGGACCAAACCAGTTACGGGTGCGGTGTCTCCGGAAAGAAATTCTACATAGTCCGCTAATCCCCCCTTTGAGACAAACTCTTCAGGAGTGCGTTTACTGGCTTTGCGTTTGTCCGATAGCCTTATCTTCAACCCAGGCACCAAGAAACAAACTTGACCTAACCGCTCGCGCACTTCTTCGTAGTCAATGTTTGCCTCTTGGTCGAAGATATCTCGGTCTGGCCAGAAACGAACACGCGTTCCTGTGCGTCCTGATGAAACCTTTCCGACTTTTTTAAGACTGTGACTCGCGGTGAATCGCCCTCCGGAGCCGAAATGTCCCGCCAACTGATTGAAGAACTCGAGCTTATGAGTGGAGCCCTTGCGGTCAACCTCGACTTCCAAGCGTGTGGATAAGGCATTAACCACTGACGCTCCAACGCCATGGAGCCCGCCTGACGCTGCGTATGCACCTGTTCCGAACTTTCCCCCGGCATGAAGCTCAGTGAAAACCACCTCGAGAGCTGTTATATCTCCATCTTTTTTTTCGATTGGGATACCTCGCCCATCGTCAGCCACCTCATAGGAGCCATCGGGGTGAAAAATAACATCTACAAGCTTAGCATGGCCTGCGGCGGCCTCGTCGACGCCATTGTCAATGATCTCCCACAAGAGATGGGTTAAACCGCCCGATCCAGTCCCACCTATATACATACCAGGACGTTTTCGAACTGCTTCGAGTCCTTCCAGGACTTCGATGTCATCAGCGTCGTAAGAGCCGGACGTGTTTCGTTTATTGGCCTTTGTTGTCCCCTTTTGCATCAGAATCGGTACTCCCCGACCACGACAATTTTTTGATCAAAATTCACCGTCATGCCGTCGCGTCGCGTCGGCTCAACCGCAAGAGGCATCGGAGTGCCATCAAGTTTTTGCGTTTCGCCTGCTTCGGCCACGATTGCAGCTAATTGCTGATTACGTCCGACCCATGCGAAGGCGGCGGTTGTCTCGAAATCTCGCCACTTAACGACTCTCACGCCCCCCGTTGCGCGACCCTTGGTGGGAATTTCGGCAGCGTCAGTTACCTTGACCGCCCCTTCGTCACTAACGACCACCAGCGCTGTTCCAAACTCAACAATTCCTCCCGCCATTACTTTCGACCCGGGCTTTAGCTTCATACCTGCTACGCCAGCAGCGCCTGGCCCTTGAAGGGAGACGCCTGAAGCGCGAGTCCGCAATGCCTGGCCGTCCGACGAGATTATTAATATTTCACTGTCCTCACCGACTTCGAACGCTGCCACCAGTCTGTCGTCTCCTTTGAGGTTAATAGCCGAACTGCCGGACCTGAGTCGCTTAAGAGACTCGGCGTCGACGCGCTTTACGCTGCCATGGCGGGTAATTAACAAAATCGGTTCAACGCTTTCACCGAGCAAGCCAACAACTTTCTCGCCGCGACTTAAGGAAAACATTTCGGTAACTGAAGCGCCGCGACTTCCTCGCACCATTTCGGGTACTTCTCGCGCTTTCACTGTCAAGATCCGACCGTGATCCGTGATCGCTGAAATTTTTGCGAAGCTACTAGTTTCAATACTCCTTGAAATAACGTCATGGCGTCCGGGCTTGGCGTTGAATTCTTCGTCGGGAGCTCGCCGCCCCAAGAGACCGGATGTCGATAGCGTGACAAGGGTTTGCTGATCCGCGATCCCGTGCGGTAAATCAGGATCCTCTTCGGCCGGTGCGGCTTCGTCATTAATAACCACGAGATCGCTTTGCCTCACAATGGCCGTTCTTCGATCGCACCCAAATTCGTCTATTAATCCCCGGAGTTCGTCCCGAACTAGGGCTCGCTGTTTTTTTTCTGAGCTCAGAAGGCCTTGAAGGACTTTAATGAAGTCTTGAACTTCCGCTAGTTCAGCCCTGAGCTTGTCAACTTCTAAAGCCGTTAGGCGGCGCAGCTGCATGTCGAGAATGTGGGTTGACTGAGTTTCACTCAAAGCGAGTTGCTCCATAAGCTCAGACTTCGCTTTAGCAGCGTCAGTCGAACCACGAATTATTGCTATGACCTTGTCGATATTGTCCAGAGCCAAAAGAAGACCCGTGAGGATATGTTCTCGTTCTTCCGCCTTATTCAAGCGGTATCGAGCTCGTCTAACTACAACAGTCAAACGGTGATCTATAAAGTGCTGGCAGAGGGCGTAAAGCCCTAGCGTCGTGGGGACACCATCGACGAGCGCAACATTATTAATACCGAAGGTCTCTTCCAACGGCGTGAGCCTATAGAGCTTTTCCAACAGCGAGTGCGGTCCTACTCCGGCCTTGCATTCGATCACGAGCCTGAGACCATGGTTGCGATCAGATAAGTCTGTTACTGCTGCGATACCTTCAAGTTTTCCGTTGTTGATAAGTTCACGAATTTTAGCTTGCACACGCTCGGGCCCTACAGCGAAAGGCAGTTCCGTCACCACAATGCCTTGACGACGGGCAGTGATATTTTCTATTTCCGCACGTGCTCTAACGCGAATCGTGCCTCGGCCTGATTCGTAAGCCTCCCGTAGAGAGCCATCGTCGACGACAATGCCTCCAGTGGGAAAGTCTGGACCCTTAACGAACTTCATCAAATCTTCGACAGTGGGCTTCGGTCGTCGTTTCGTCAACACGTGTTCGATTGCCTTACCTACCTCGACAAGATTATGAGGGGGCATATTGGTAGCCATGCCTACAGCGATGCCAGAAGCTCCGTTGATGAGCAGATTCGGTAAACCGGCAGGCAGGCAGGTTGGTTCTTCTCGTTCTCCATCGAAGTTTGCCGAAAAGTCGACTGTGTCCTCGTCTAGGTCAGCGACCATGGCCATCGCTGCTTCCGTTAGGCGCGCTTCGGTATAGCGGTAGGCAGCGGGCGGGTCATCGAGGCTTCCGAAATTTCCCTTCGGGTCGACAAACGGGACCGACATAGAAAATTGCTGACCCATGCGGACCATAGCTTCGTAAATTGCGCCATCTCCATGAGGATGGTATTTCCCCATAACCTCGCCAACCACCCCGGCAGACTTCCTGAAAGGCGTCGACGGACGTAGTCCGAGATCCGCCATAACGTAGAGGATGCGCCTTTGCACTGGCTTTAATCCGTCACGGACGTCAGGAATTGCCCGACTGGTGGTGACCGATAAGGCATACGGCATGAAGGAATCCCGCATTTCTTCGTCAACGGGAATCTCAACTATCTCTCGCGCAATCTGCTCTGGTGCCTTTGCTTTAACCATCGAATTCCTAGTTCTCAGCTTCTCTGAGCCGAGGGTAGGACGCAGAGGCAGAATTTGGGGTTTATTAAGACACAAAAAGGTCTTCGACCAAAACGCACTACGGTCACTTGATTTCGGTAACGTATTTCTTTGTACCGAGGGACCAGCGAGGGGGCGATTACTCCCCTGCCGCCTCCCGCCCAACTAGCCGGAAAGCCCGGAGCAACAATGAGCCGACGTATCGAGGTCGAACTGACAAGTCAGCGCGACGACGGAACCTGGACCTGGCGAGCCGCCGGCGCCAAACAACCCAAGGGAACATTGGATGGAGGGCTTCTCTATACCGGAGCCGCTATTGGAGACGTTTGCAGAGCTGAGGCGGACTTTGAGATTGACGGAATCTTCGTTACCGCCGTGCTTCCTCCGAAAGGCAGAAGCGGTCGCCCCGAAGACGAGCGCATCGAAATTAAGGGCGCCGAGCAAAAGTTTGAAGCCGTAACGACCCAACTCGCTAAGAAGGGACGCTCACAAAAGCGCAAGGGTGGAAAAAGACGGGATTCGAAGAATCAGGATCGAGACAGCGATTCGAGGTCGCGTAGACCGCGCAAGGAAGGCGAGGATAGGCGGGGTCGTCAGTCCAAGCCAGAGAACAGTGAGCCTGCAAAGCCCAAACCCAAGAAACTTAAGCCTGGTCGCAAACATCGCAAAGAGTTCATAGATGCCCTGCCGGAAGAGCAGCGCGTTGTAGCTGACCAAGTGGCGCGTGGAGGTATAGCCGCTGTTCGCAAAGAAATTGAGACCCAAAATGCCAAAGCCACCGAGGAAGGCAATGAAGCAGTGCGTTCCGATGGCCTTATCGAATTGGCAGAATCATTACTTCCTCAACTGAAAGTCGCGGAGTGGCGTGACCGTGCAGATGCGGCACTTTCAACAATCGACGAAGTTGATATTCGAGATCTACGAACGGTACTCGTTGCCGCCGAGGATTTCGCTCGCACGGATGAAAGTCGTGAACTGACCGAGAAGATAAGGAAAGGACTGGCCGTTCGCGTTGAAAAAGAGCAGTCGAAGTGGCAGGACGAGATTAGAACGGCTTTAAAGGAAGAGCGTGTTGTGCGCGCTCTACGGCTTAGTTCCCGTCCACCGAAGGCGGGAAGTCCGTTGCCCCCGGATATTGCGGAAACATTGACTAGCCAGGCTAGCGAGGCATTGGGAGGAGATGTTACTCAGCAACGGTTGGGCATTGTCTTGGAGGCGATCGCCTTCTCCCCCATCCGGCCATACATTGCGTTAGCTCAAATTCCAGCTGCACCCAACAAAGAACTGCTGGAAGTGATCACAAAGGTAGCGGATCGGATCCCGGAAATAGCTAAACAATTTGGCATCGAACCTGTCGCCAAAACCCGAGGCAAACGGAAGGGCCGCAAGAAGCCACCACCGCCAAAGAGCGATTCAGAAACCGTAACGGAAAGCGCCGACAACGCACAGGAAGATGCGTCGGAATCTTCGGCCCCTGACTCATCAACGGTCGAATTGGAAGGCGCCGCGGATACCGACGCGCAAACCAGCGATGCTGAAGCTGTTGAGAGAGCACCAGAAGACCACGGCAGCACCCAGGAGGACGAACAGCAGGAAGAAGCGTCAGAACCTTCAGCCATTGACTCGTCAGCTGCGGAAGTCGGGACAGCCGCCGAGATCGGTACACAACCGGACGATGAGGAAACTGCGGAGCAAACGGAAATCTAGAACTCAGGCTCGCTCAGCATTTGCTCCGAACGCCCCTTGATTGCCTTTGCAATGGCACGCTGAGCTACTTGGCGTCAAGCGCCAACGAACCCATGTTCCTGCAAAAATGGGGCGAGTCCGGGAGAAAGGTCTATCTCCTTGATCTGCGAGGGCAGAAAAAACCCGAGTTCTGTTGCGTCGTCTCCTGCGGTTGCAGCTTCGGGGTAGGCAACTGTCGCGCTGAAGTCGGCAATAATGTACAAATCGTTCCCTATTTTTCGATTAACCCACCCGAGTAGCGGCCCGCATGTAGCAGTTAGACCTGTCTCTTCAAGTACTTCCCTCTCAGCGGCTGCCTGCCAGCTTTCGCCCGAAATCAGGCGTCCTCCAGGAATCGACCAACTCCCTCGATGGGGTTCGTTTGCTCTCTTGACTAGGAGAAGTCGCCCTTCGCTTAGGATCACGGCGCCCACGCAACAGATGGGGGGAGGCTGCACAGGCAAGCTAATTTTCTTCGAGCGAGTGATGAACGACTAAGAGCCGGGCTTTGAAGCCAAACGTTTCAAAAAAATTCTTAGTGTTGCGATTACCTGGTAACGCCATTGAGTCAATTCCGACGCATTTCCGGGCCTGACACCACTCAATTACATGCGCTATCAGCGCCTCTCCGACACCGACTTCTCGTGCTTCAGGGTCGACCCAAATCTGAGAGATACGGCCTAACACATCCCCGCTGCGGAGAAGCTCTACGCCAACTACGGCATACCCCACTGGCGCTTCGTCTATTAGACCGATAATTAGTTCTTGGTCAGGGTCATGCAACACGGCATCAATGCTGGCTCTAAACGGCGGAGATGGCGTCTCGCGACGACTCCATATGCTTCCGCCCTTATTTTCTGCTTGTTCCGCAACCCCAAGTGCAACAAAGTCTTCCAACAGATCCAGGTCAGCGCTAGTGCCGAGGCGGGTTGTTTCCTTCACGAGTTGAAACGTTTCGCTTCGAGCACTTTTTCTGCCTCGAGGCGCCCATCTTCACCTGCGCTAAGGTCGATAAATTTGAACATTTGCGCGACAATCTCGTGCCCGGCACGATTCGCGATTTGGTGATACATCTCCTGAGCAATGCGGCGATAGTTGGGGTGGCCCTGCGGTTGGCTTCGCAGCTCCAGCATATGCAGTGCTTCGCGTGCGTTAAACTGCATTACGTACCTCACGCGAAAGGCCATGGAGACGGCGTACGCCGCTTGCTCGGGATAGTCGGGCTCTAAGAGTTCGTAAAGGGCCTTGGAGCGTTCCATTACACCGACGTACCGGTCGGTGAGACCAGCTGCTTGAATCGCTTCAGGCACCTCGTACCCATGGTCCGGAGACAAGGATTGCCATTCAATCGTGAGGAGCCGGTGGCGTTGCATGTCCCTGAAGCCGCCATAGTCGCCCAGAATATCGAAGCGGTAGTCAAGTCGTTCCAATGCGCGCCCAGGCCTATGTCTACGATTACCTCGTTCCCCAACGTAACGCTTGACAACCTCAAGTTTCTCGTCAGCGCTCATCTGATCAACAAGCGCTACTAGTTGCCGCTCTGAGGCTCGGCTGTAGGGATAAAGCATTGCGGCCAGCATCTTTCGCTCACCTTCTGGGTCCCAGTCGATGAGTTCCACTTCGGAAACCACTTCCACTTCACTGCCCCGCTCAAGATCGGTGACGAAGCGTTTCATAGCAAGGTGGTTTTCTTCAAGGTACGCAGACCATGCGAGTCCTCGTTCCGGTACGTCTACCCGTCGGAGAAACGAGGGGATCACTTTTCGTAACTCTTCTAGCATCAAATCTGCATAGGAGCGTGCTTCGGGCAGAGGGTGGGCGCGCATACGCAGCAACAAGGCCTCATAAGCTTGGCCCGTTCCATAGATGCCTACGTTTGACAGACTCGCTGCGGGCAACAAGCCACGCACTGCGTCAAACGCTTTAGCTCTTATCGTCTGCCGATACGCCAGGTCTCCTATGTCCGCGCCTTGGGCATGCGCAGACCTATAAAACTCCTGCAGTAGCGGAACAAGCTCACCATATGTTTCGAAAATTCTGTCTAATTCGCCAACATACTTTGTTCCCAAGGGCGAGCTAAGCAGTTCGGGGTCTCTGTGGTATCTGTAGCGCCCGTCGATCCTCGTGTCATAACTGAGATAACGCGTCGACTGCTCTAGATAGGACATAAGACGTCCCCACTCAAGAACTTTGGTTAATAAATTAGATGCCTGCTCACACGCCAGATGAACCCCGCCCAATTGAGCGACTGAGTCATCGCCGTACTCAACGAAGACCCGCTGATATAGCTCCTCTGCTTTTGAAAGCCCTACTGTTGCATCAATCGAGTGATCACCGGATACATCGAGATCCTCAACGAATTCGTCGAGAAATAACCGCCTCAGACTTTTATGCGTGCGACTATAACGAGCAAAAAGGGCTCCCTTTACAACTTCGGGTAAGTTCACTAGCCCGAAAACAGGCTTATCTAAGTTCGTAAAGTAGCGACGAAGAATGTCCTCCTCGTCTGCTGCGAATTGCTCTATTGCGTAATTGGTCACGGGTTGCAGTTGCTGATCGATTAATTCATTGACCTCATATGAGGTTGAGTCTGATCGTAGGTCCATCCGGTGTCAGATTCACGGACCCTCATGAGGTATCTCTCAATAGATGATTGATAGGGCGTCCGGGACAACAGACAGGGATACGCTCCGATGCTTACCTTCATCTACGCCGTCTAGCAACACACGACGAGGTTTATGGAATTCTAACTCAAGCTGCTGGATCCTTCGTGTGTCTAGATTGGAGTTAGGCAGGTGATTGCCCATGGGAAGTCGACGGCGCGCGAGAATCCGTTGTCTTAGTCGTAAATTTCCGGCGATTAGGTCGAGCCATCCATCATTTGGGTGAGCTCGCGGGGCAACTCTCCATGCTTTTCTCCATTCGGCATTCATCACTGCTGCAATATTGCCGAACCACCACCCTTCGAGGAACACGGCATGGGCGAAGGCTGCACAACGTGCCTCAGGCAGCCGCAAATCTATTAAATCCATGTTTACACGCCGAACAGGACCGTTCTTTAGTCGCTCTGTGCCCCCCGGTGGAGATCCCAGCGTTTTCCAAATATCGCCGCCCAGAAGCCCTACGGTCGGAATGGGGAGACTTTGCCGCCAGGCCTCTTCAACGACCTCTCGCACCTCCCGATCGCTCTTGGCTAGAAGGTCGGGGCGGAGACACTCAAATTCTTGACCCCACTCCTTTCCTTTTTCAATCGTCATCTCCAGAACTTTCTTCAACTTCACCATCTTGAAGTCTGGCTGCTGCGGCTACGAGCCCCCGATCTAAAAGCGTTATGGCCGCCGATGCGTTGACACGCAATTCCCTTGCGACACTGGCCTCTCCCACTTGTTTTAGTAAATCAATAACCTGCCGAATATTGCGAACGAAGTCTCCAACCGATACGTCATCCTCTAGAACCTCTTCGAGGTCATGACCGGATGCCCATCCGTGCACCTGCCCAACGATCGTTGGGTCAGGCAGGCGACTCTCTTGGAGGCCCTGAAGCAGTTCCGCTTGGCATATTTTTTTTCCAAATGCCATTAAAGCATTGGCCCGTTCCCTTGCCAAAGCACTTGGGTACCAGGGGTCCGGAGGATCGAGCCGACTTCGGTGTTCGTAGGTGAGGACTGATAGAACTCCAGCTAGCTCTTCTGGCGACAATCCCTCAAACAAACCCTGCGTTATTCCTAACGTAACGAGTAAGTCGAGTTCGTGAAATATGCTCTGCAAAACCCGACCTTTCTCACTCAAGGCCCAATTGCTGGCTAATGCGAATTCTTCGAGAACCGCTTCGATGGCTACTAGCGACCTGGCCAGACCTCCCTCCGCCACCGCAATCCGGTCCATCAAGCTCCCTTTGGTCATCTCGAGGGCTGCTATTTGGTTCTCGGCTCGGGTGCGTTCTGCCTTTAGATCATTTGCTGGGCGGCGCACTTCTAGAACCAAACCCAACTCGGCAAGCTCTTGTTTGAGAAGCTTAGAAGCGGAGCGCTGATAGTCACGTCTGTTCGGCGCATATGGTTTTGGAAGCTCCACCTCACCTAGGGCTTTAGGTGTTTGATCAAAGTCCGATTCGGTGAGCATCATTACTTTTCCTCGGGGAGTAACGACCCTGATTCGGTGCTCTCCCCCTCGACGGCTTGTGGTCCCCAAAACAAGCAAATACTGCAACTCTCGGCCGTGCAGCCGCTCGAGTATCGAACCCGGACGGAATTTATTTAACCGAGCGGGAGGTTCTTTCTCACTTTTAGCGAGGTTGTCGTTTGGTCCGCCCAATCGTTTCAGTTCGGATTTGGACATTTTCAGGGAGGCGTCAACCTTGGCTACTTCTTCTCCGAGCCGCACTACGTTAGTTTTAGAGCGGTACTGGGCGAATGAGCGCTGCAACAACTCGACTGCAGACTCACGATTAAGCCGCTCCATAAGGTTAGCTGCCATGTTGTAAGTCGGCCGAAAGGCTGATTCAAGAACAAAGTCATCACTTTGGGCTAGTTGAGCGAGCTGATCGAAGGATTCGTATGGGCTCCAAAGAGCGTAAGCGTGGCCGGTCGAATCGATACCCCGTCGACCAGCTCTTCCGGTTAGCTGCGTGTACTCCCCCGGGGTTAGCACGACATGGCCTTCCCCTCGAAACCTACTGAGTTGTTCTACAACCACAGAACGGGCCGGAAGGTTGACACCCATAGCAAGTGTTTCGGTCGCGAAAACGACTTTTAGGAGGCCCGCCGCAAAGCAGTCCTCTACGGCTTCCTTGAAAGGGGTGACCATACCTGCGTGGTGGGCTGCGACGCCTGCCCTAAGACCTTCCAACCAAACGTCGTAATTCAGAAGGGACAAATCAGATGCGTCGAGTTCCTCTACATGTTGATCGACAATGCTTTCAACTTGACGTTTCTCGCGTCCATCGAGGAAGTCAATTCCATGTTCAATCGCGGT
>CEQP01026515.1_pt1 | contig 10921 bp, 8 predicted proteins | sample 356291 | NCBI WGS metagenome assembly CEQP01 (sample SAMEA2621221, study PRJEB7988) | marine metagenome | isolation source: saline water (ENVO:00002010), including | reverse complement strand
CAGCAAGGTCAGCAGGGCCAACAACAGGCAGGCAGCGAAAATAGTACAGAGGACCAATCTGATCTGGGTGGCTCATGGCCATCTGGTAATGAGCCTTATAATGATGGAGGAAGAGTGGCTTCCGAGGCGGAAGGGGCATTTAACCAGTCTTTAGAAGACTTTGACCAGATCATGGGAGCAGAGCAGGAGCAGATAGCAGCACAGGGTATAGGTTCAGCTGCCGATGATGTTTTTCGTGAGGCTGGTGCTGTTGGCGGTAATGTTGGGTCGGGTGAGATACAAGGGCAGGAGCAGGGCGCAGGTGCCACGGGTGGTAATAATTCGCAGGCAGGTGCACCGATTTTCACAAGATCAGAGACTTCAACGAATTCGACCGCACCACAAGTTGAGGGCTGTGAGGATGAAGATACGGTGGCTAGGCAGCTTTGCGAGGCTGCAACTAACGAAGAGGATCCGTTTTTGCGTGGAGCTCTTTGGGATGAGTATAACGAGTATAAAAGTATTCTAGCGCGTCAGTAGGGGTACTGACTGTTTTAGGAAGGACGGAGATAGTAATGCGACGATTTGCCGTAAGCTTTTTGATTTTGACTGTTGCGGTATTTGTTGGTTGTTCAAGTACTGCGGTACTAGTTCCACATTCGGTTCAGCTTGTTCCTGAAACAGCAACTGTTCCCGAGGCCGAACTATTAGATATCAGCGTGGTTGTTTTCAATCCGGGTGTCCCTGAGGGTGAAATAGACAAAGAAACCTTAGAAGAGCTGATTGATGGAGGGACCTTTGTCCATATTCGTCGAACTGAAGCTCGTTTTATGGCGGTCCATTTACGAGACACATTACAGAAGAGTGGTCATTGGGGCGCAGTATGGGTTACTCCGCAAGACTCTCTTTCTGCAGATATTAATATTTCTGCTGAGATTATTGAGTCAGATGGAAGTCGCTTACGTCTGCGGGTTTTAGCTGAAGATTCAACTGGCAATGTATGGCTGAATAATGAGTACGGTATGGAAACAGCCGCCATTGCATACAATCGTCAACGATACCCTAATTTAGATCCTTATCAGGACGTATTTAATTCGATAGCTAACGATCTTGCTATGTTTAAGAGGGGTCTTTCATCTTCAGAGGCTAAACATATTCGTACAGTATCTCAGGTTCGTTTTGCGGGAGAATTTAGCCCTGAAGCTTTCGGTGATTATGTGCATCGTAATCGTCGAAATGGAACGTATGAGTTACAGCGTCTACCCGCTTCAGGTGATCCGCAGTTTGAGAGAACTTTGCTTGTGCGTGATCGTGAACATCTTTTCATAGAAACTTTGAATGAGCATTACGTCGATTTTTATCAAGAATCTAGGGACTCATATGACGGGTGGCGTGAGTTTGCGCGGGAAGAATCAATTGCAATTAGAGAACTACAAAGTTCAGCTCGTTGGAGGACAGGTCTTGGTGCTGCAACAATTTTAGCTTCGGTTGTCTATGGGGCAACCAATGACGGAAGTTTCAATGAACGGGTGCTTCGAGATGCATTGATGTACGTCGGTGTAGATATGATCAGAACTGGTCGTATGCGACGTCAGGAAAAACAGCTGCATACTGCAAGTTTAGAGGAGCTATCGGCTAGTTTTGATGATGAAGTTAAACCAATGGTAGTTGAGATTGAGGGAACTCAGCATCGTTTCACTGGTACCGCTGATATTCAGTATGAAGAATGGCGTGAATTATTACGCGAACTATATATTTCGGAAACAGGGTTTGTGCCTGAAGTGGATATTTATACTGAGCCGCTGCCAGAGGTCGTGGATGAGTTTGAATCTGAGCTAATTGAAAATGAATCACCTGAAGGTGATATCTAGTCAGGGCAATAGAAGAGCATTTCATAAGGCATAGAAAGCTATTGGATCATTTGGCTTATAAACGACATGCTTACAACAAAAAAACCTTTGCTCTATGTAAAAACTTGTTTGTCCGAGCACCCTAAAATTCTTTAATAGGTGTGATAAAGGAGCTTTAACCCCTTGTTGATGCCGTAGAATTACTGATGGCTTAAATAATGGATGATTAATAGACAGTGGTAGATGAGCATTCGCCAAATCCCGGACATGATGAAACGATTGTTCCGGTTAAACCCGGTTTAAAGGGTCTTCAGCCCGTTGTCTCGAAAGTTGACAGTGAAAAGGCGATTTCTACGCCAACCTTAGTTGTTAGCCTTGGTGCTTTAGTTGTATTGGTTGTGGTTGTATTTTTTGTTTTGCCTAGTTGGGTTGAAAAGCAGGAACCCACGCAACCGTTAGTCGAGATTGTAGCGCCTCAACTACCAGATCAATCCGAAGAGCCTAGTTTCACTCCAGAGGAAATGGAAACTTTACGAGAGGAGGCAGAAGCGCTACTAGCGCAGCTGTTAACACAGCAAGGGCAACTAGATGGACAATCGGCAACTGAGTGGGGTGGCGAAGATTTTGAGCAATACGAGATTTTGGCAAGAGAGGGAGATGATGCTTATTTAAGTAACGCTTTTTATGATGCCGTACCAGCTTATTCGCAGGCTTTGGAGATTGGCGACATATTATTAAGACGTTCCGTAGATTTGATTACAGCAACCCTATCTGCTGGAGAAGAAGCTTTGGATGCAGGAAACGCAACGCTTGCTCTTGAGCAATTTGAACTAGTCCTTAGTATTGAAGATGAAAACCTAATAGCACGTGCCGGCCTTATCAGAGCCCAGAGATTGCCGGAGGTTCTTTCTTTGATGAAAACTGGCGAAGACTTAAGAAGAGAGGCTGATTATGAGACAGCAGCAAACCATTATAGAGAAGCGCTTACTATTGATAGTCTTTGGCTGCCTGCAAGAACTGCGCTAGAGGCGGTCAATACAATTATTTCGGATAGAAGGTTTGATACCTTGATGTCCCAGGGCTTGGGGGCATTAATGGAAGAGGACTACAGTGATGCCTATGATTTTTTTGATCTAGCGCTTGCTATTCGACCAGATTCCCCGGATGCACTGAACTCTCTTACCCAAGCAGAGCAAGGTCAGAAGTTGGATGAGATCGCACTCACAGAAGCCCGAGCGCTTGCTTTTGAATCACGTGAGCTTTGGGATATGGCGGTCCGTCTTTATACGGAGATGCTTGAGACTGACAATACGCTGGAATTTGCCCAGCAGGGTCTTTTACGTGCTCGTGACAGGGCGGATTTAAACTTGAAGTTAGTAAATTTAATTGAAAACCCAAATTTACTATTTAGTGATCTAGTGTTGCGTGATGCAGAAGCGCTTTTGGTAGAGGCAAGTACTATTCAGCAACCAGGCATACAATTAGCAGCACAAATCAGTGATCTTGGTCGATTAGTTCAAATTGCTTCTACACCGATCCCAGTAGAAATCTATTCCGATGAGCAGACCGAAGTTACCGTCTATCGCGTTGGAAGTTTGGGAAAGTTTTTAGTAAAAACACTTTCATTAAGACCAGGAAATTACACGTTGGTTGGAAGTAGAGTTGGTTATGTTGATGTGAGGCATGAGTTACAGGTTTTGCCTGAAAGGGCTATTAGTCCAATACGTGTTGAGTGTATGGAGTCTATTCGATGAGGGAACCTGAGAATTGGATTCTTAGGGTTTCAGCCAGCGGCGAAAACCGTTGGTTTCGACAAGAAAACCTTCCGGTATCTATTGGTAACACTAAGGATTGTGAAATATCCCTGAATGAAATTGAGGGTTCATTTCAAATTGGAGTGTTGGATGGAACATTTTTTATTCAGCCAGGTAAGAACACCCTTGGATTGAGAATTGACGGGCAATTAATTACAGGGTCCCAGTCGTTAGATGATGGGGTTGTAATTTCTTTGGAGGGCGTTTCCGCAGCCTGCACGCTTCTTAATGGTTGCTTAACTTTGCGAACCGAGGCATGCATGCGAGAATCTGGCGCAGCATCGCCAGACCTAGAGGAGCTAGCGAGAGAAGCTGGCAGAGTAGAGGCCGTAGAAATTGCGCCAATCTCTTTTAGTCCAAAGGCAGATGAGAAGAGTTTTGGAGAGGTTTTCAGACCTAAACGTTCTACTTTTATTATTGGTAGCGCTTTTGGGGTTCTTGCGATATTTGCCTGGTTTGCATTCACAGCAAAATCTGTTCAATTCGTCATAGAACCCACACCGGAAGAACTAGCGTTGCCTGGAACAATATTTAAACTTCAAATGGGCGGTCGTTATCTGCTTAGGTCAGGAACACATAGGGTTTCAGCTGAATTAATGGGTTATTACCCTTTAGAGGAAATGATTGAGGTCGGACAGTTACCAGCCCAAACCGTTGAACTAGGGTTTACCAAGTTGCCAGGACTGATTACTTTTTTAGCCGAACCGGATATTGGAGTTAATGTGCTTGTGGATGGCGTATCTGTTGGAACAGCGCCTTTAGTAGAGGTAGAGATTATGCCTGGTAGACGTCGTATCGAGTATGTAGCTGAGCGTTATCTTTCGGAAGTACAAGAATTTGATGTAGAGGGTAGACATGAGCGTCAAACATTCTCGTCCTCACTTACGCCTAATTGGGCGCCAGTAAGCATCAGCAGCGTTCCTATTGGAGCCGAGGTCTTAGTTGATGGAGTCTCGTTTGGAACTACCCCTATTGTTGTAGAGTTAGGAGCGGGTGAGCTCAATTTAGAGGTTCAGCTGGCAGGCCACAACTCGTGGCAGGATTCAATTATAGTCTTAGCAGATGAGCCCATGGTTATACCTGAGATAAGACTAATAGAGGCAGATGGCCGGGTAGAGCTTGTTAGTAATCCGTCGAGTGCTGCTGTAAGTATAGATGGAGTTTTCCAGGGCCAAACACCATTAACTTTACGCCTACGTCCTGGACAGCCACATATGTTGGGGCTGACTAGACCCGGTTATGAAACAGAGACTCGGGAATTGGCAGTTGATGCTGATAGTGAGCAGAGCGTTGTAATTGATTTGGTGCCACAATTTGGTTTGATTGAGGTACTCAGTAGTCCAGCATTAGCTCAGGTATATGTAAACGGGGAATTGTATGGTGTAACGCCAGCAGAGCTAGAACTGAATGCTGTTAGTCATGAGATTGAGGTTCGGCTAGATGGGTTTGTACCGCAGTTAACTAGCATCACTCCACGACCAGGATTCCCGCAAAGGTGGGATACAGTCTTAGAAGAATTGGATGCTACAACTGGTTCAGGTTATTCAAAGGTTATACAGACTAACTTGGGACAGGAACTAAGACTAGTACTTCCAGGGGAGTTCATAATGGGTTCTTCACGAAGAGAACAGGGCCGCAGATCTAATGAAGCACTGCGTGCGGTTAAGCTTAATAAGGCTTTTTATCTAGGCATAAAAGAAGTAAGTAATGCTGAATTTCAAGCTTTCCAATCTGATCATGATTCCGGTAGTTACGCTGGTGCTCCCCTAAATGGAGCGGATCAGCCTGTAGTGCGGGTTAGCTGGGAAGAGGTAGTGCAATTCATGAACTGGCTTAGTATTGAGGATGGACTTCAACCGGTCTATGAGGAAGTTGATGATGAGCGATGGGAGGTTATTAGACCTTTGCGGAATGGGTACAGGCTTCCAACGGAAGCAGAGTGGGCATGGGCGGCACGGTTTTCTAGCCAGGAGGAACCACTCATTTATCCCTGGGGACAGTCCCTACCACCGCCAGATCGTTCTGGTAACTATGCTGATGTTTCTGCGGCTAACCTTTTGCCCACAACATTAATTACCTACAACGACGGGTTTGAGGTTTCTTCACCGTCAGGAGGGTTTGAGCCTAATGCTTTGGGAATATTTGATATGGGAGGTAATGTTTCGGAATGGGTGCAGGATTACTATGAGATAACCCGGTCCGAAACAGAAGAGGTTGTAGAGGATCCATTAGGACCTGAGAACGGACGTTTTCACTCTATTCGGGGATCTAGCTGGCGAAGTGTAACGGTAACTGATCTTCGTTTAGCTTACAGAAATTATAGTTTACAAGGCGACGAAAAAATCGGTTTTCGAATAGCTCGTAATTTAGAATGATAAGGTATCGATATTATTTAGAAAAAATGCAGATTGAGGGCTAATTCATGCCAGTATTAAAATCAGTATTAACCATAATGATACTTGGGATCATGTCTTTTTCCTCAGTAAGTCAGGAGACAGAACCTGAGCAGCCCGCCCCACCTGCAGAACCCGCCCCACGTCAGCCGGATACTCGAACTCTGGATGAAATCTTTATTCCCAGTCAAGAAGTTGGTGCTGATGAGGAAGTTATATTTCCTGTAAATATCTAATATTTTTTTATATCTTTTAGTGAGCTTCACGTTATGAAACGTAAATTTCCAAATGAGTTTTTATATCAGGTTTTTGCTCTGATTATTGCTGTAATAGTTGTTCATGCTGTGTATGTAACGGTTATTCGCCCGCAAGCTTCTGCTGTTATGGCAGAGCAGACAATACGGATTCAGGAGGACGCGAATTACACTCCACAACGATCTTTGTATGTTCTCATACGAGATTTTGAGCAAGAATCTTGTTTTGTGCTCATGCTCTGGGCATTTGCCATAATGGGCTTTAAGGCATTGAAGGCAACAGGAGAGAGAAAACTTTTGCAGCAAGAATTAGTGCCTGTCAGGGAGGGGGTACGTATTCTTCCAGAAGATACCCGTGAATATGCCCGCACTATTCAATCTCTGCCAGATACCATTCGAGATATGTTGTTGCCAAGAGTAATTCTGTCTTCTCTCGAACGTTTTGGATCCACTAGAAATATTCAAGATGTCTCATCGGTGGCAAACACTTTATGTGAATCGGAGGGCGAGAGACTAGAGTCCGAACTATCTATGATCCGCTATATCGCTTGGGCGATTCCTTCAGTTGGATTTATTGGGACTGTTAGGGGAATTGGCGAGGCTTTAAGTCAGGCGCATCGTGCTGTAGATGGCGATATCGCGGGAGTCACTCAGAGTCTTGGTACAGCCTTCAATAGCACCTTTATCGCTTTGCTTATTTCGATTGTAGTAATGTTTTTAGTTCATCAACTTCAACTATTACAGGAACGCCAAGTTTTCGATACGCAAACTTATATTGATCATAATCTTATAAGACATATGCAAGCTCGTGGAGGCGTGTAGCGGGGTAATGTGAATACGCTTGCCATTGAAATAAATGATGCTGAACTGGTTATTGCTGACCAGGAAGGGGTTCATGGTAAAGAGCCGGGCTATGCTGCATTAATTAATGGATCAATAGTGACTGGTATGGATGCATATTCTCAGGCAAGGCTAAATCCAAGGCAGACTAGCAACCGTTTTTGGGATGACCTAAGCATGGACTCGGGGAGTGCGGGAGTTGATTCAGTAGATAGTTCAGCAGAACTTGCTTTTGCTCAGCTTAGCTCAATATGGAAGCGCTTTGGAGGAAGTGGTATGGATGCTGTGCTGGTTGTACCAGGACACTATACCCGTGAGCAATTAGGTCTATTGCTTGGTCTAGCCCAAGAGTGCAAGATGCCGGTCCGTGCTTTGGTTAATGCGGGAGTCGCCGCAAGTACTCAGCACTATGCTGACCATCAACTAGTCTATTTAGATGCCAGCTTGCATCGTGTTTCAGCAACCATCATTGAGCAAAGCGATGATGCCTGCGAAAAGCATGAGCAGGGCCTTGGTGGGGTGGGCCTTGCATCACTCTTTGATCTATGGGCTATGAGAGTCGCAGAGATTTTTGTTTTACAGACGCGTTTTGACCCATTCCACCGTGCAGAAACTGAACAACTTGTTTATGACCTTTTGCCAAACTGGCTTACTAAACTTCAGGAAGAGGAAAAATCAGAGTTAAGTCTTTCCCATGATGACAAAGAGCATTGCGTAGAAGTCAAACGAGAGCAGTTGTTGGGTGTGGCAGGTGGTTTCTGTAAAGCCTTAGTCCAGCTTAGCTCGAAACTTCGAAAACCGGAAGTTGGTATGGTTGTTCAGTTATCCCATCGCCTACAGCAGCTACCAGGAATTACAAACGAGTTTCAAAACCTTAACAACACCCATGTTGTGCCAATGGATATAGGTGCGGCGGCGCTGGGAATGCTTAAAGGTTTGGACGGTATTGTTCAAGATGGCGATCAAGTGAAGTTGCTCAAGCGATTGCCTTGGAGAGGGGAAGTAATTCAACTTAATTCTCAGCAAACGAAGAAGACAGCAACTTTAAATAAAGATAATGAAGAAAATTCGCTTTCACAGCCTACGCACCTGGTATACCGTGGAGTTGCTTATGAGGTCGATGGTGACTCGCTTTATATTGGTCGAGAAGCAGTAGAAGGTTGTTATAGCCTTATTCTAGATAAGGGCCAGGAGGGGGCTTCTCAGTCTCATTGCGAAATTACTCGTAAGAAAGGGGGCCTTAGCTTGATAGATTTGAGTCAGTCCGGCACTTATGTGAATGAAAAGAAAGTGTCGGGAGAAATTGATTTGTATCCAGCAGACGTCATACGGATAGGCTCTACTGGAGAGGAATTACAAGTCATCGTTCTGGGAGAATGTATTGGCTCGTAAATCTCTTAATGTGTTTTCATTATCATTTCTCGACGCTATGACCTGCGGCTTTGGTGCCGTAATCCTATTTTTTATGATTATTAATGCAAATATCGATTTGCGCCGTGAGGCAGTACTTGATGATCTAGCAAGTGAAGTCGATAGAGCAGAGCTCAAGGTTCTAACTGGGCGCAAGAATCTTGTACAACTCAAGAGTGATCTCGCAACTCTTATTGAGGAATGGGCTGTTTTACGGGCATTTAGGGAAGAGGTTGTTTCTGAAATTCAAGCGACTGAAGAGGAGTTTAGTACGCTTACAGCTGATTCAACAGCACGCGAGTCTGCTATTGAACAGCTTCGTTCTGAGTTGGAAGATCTGGAGAATGAAACCCAGAGACTCTCGGCTGCAAGCATTACACCAGAGGATGCTGGCAATCGAATACGCTCTTTTACCGGTGACGGGAACCGTCAATATTTAACAGGACTTAGAATGGGCGGGGATCGTATTGTTATTTTGGTAGATGCCTCTACTAGTATGTTGGATAGAACTATCGTTAACGTACTTAGACGCCGTAATATGTCAGTAGAGCAGAAGCTGGAGGCACCCAAATGGCGTCAGGTGGTTGATACTCTTGATTGGTTGACTACCCAAATTCAACCAGGCACTCAAATTCAAATCTATGCTTTTAATGATGAGGCCTGGAGCCTAATTGATGACAGTGGAGGGCGATGGCAAACAGTTACTGATGGTGGTCTTCTTAATAATGCCGTTGAAAACTTACGGGAAACAGCTCCAGATGGCCCCACGAGCCTGCATGCTGCCTTTGCTGCTATGAGGCCACTGGATCCAAAGCCGGATAATATATATTTGCTCGTAGATGGGTTACCTACTATGGGTGAGGTAAACCCCATAAACCCTGGTGTAACAGGAAGGGAACGTGTTGGTCACTTTAATCGAGCTATAAGAGATTTGCCTTTCAATGTTCCGGTAAATGTAATTCTTTACGCAATGGAAGGCGACCCACAGTCGGCTCCGTCCTATTGGTGGTTAGCGCTTAATACGGGGGGGTCAATGATGGCTCCTTCAGAGGACTGGCCATGAGAAAAAAACGTCGTGATGTTGAGACAGGCAGCCTCTCTTTTTTAGATGTTGTTTGCTGTGGGTTTGGTGCTGTGATTCTCTTGCTTGTAATAACAAAGATTTTTGAACCGATACGGTTGGAAGAGACCCATGTGGATCTTCAGAACCTTATAGTCAAATATGAGGAGGAGCTGGAAGATATACTCGGTGAGACTAGAATCATTAGCCAGGAGCGACTTGCTACCATGGATAATGTCGATGCTGACGAGACCCAAATAGCGCAATTACAAGCTGAGCTTACAAGGATTAGGGCAGAGTTTTTGGCTACACAGGGTGATGCGGAATTCTCTAATGAGCTAGAGGGGCGTTTAGCGCTGGCTAAACAGCGCTTGACTGAGGAAATGCAGCGTCTGCTTTCTGATTATCGACCAGATCCTGATGACTATGTGGTTGGTGGTATTCCCGTAGACAGCGAGTATATTATTTTTATTATAGATACTTCCGGAAGTATGCAGAGGTACGCATGGTCACGCGTACAGCAACAGGTTTCTGAAACCCTCCAAGTTTATCCTCAGGTAAAAGGAATTCAGGTTTTTAATGATATGGGTGAATACATGTATGCGAGTTATCGTAATGAATGGATTCCCGATACACCCTCAACTCGAGAGGCTATTATTGACGGACTTAGAAACTGGTCTGCATTTTCAAACTCCAGTCCTAGAGAAGGGATTCTCGAGGCCATTGAGACTTTTTATGACCCTACAAAAAAAATTAGCCTGTATGTTTATAGCGATGATTTTTCTGCGGGTTCTATAAATGCTGTTGTTCGGGAAGTAGATAGGCGTAACCTAGTTGGTGAAGATGGTGCTCGCAGGGTACGCATTCATGCAGTGGCTTTCCCCGTCTACTATGAGGTTACAAATGGTGAGCTGCTGTCCTCTGCTCGCTTTGCAGTTCTAATGAGAGTGCTGTGCCAAAGAAATGGGGGTACCTTTGTAGCTTTGCCATCGTTACGCGGTTAACTCTCGTCAGAATTCATCATTTTTTCTGGGAATTTTGCCCACTTTCATAAGCACTTAGGCTCAATAGAGTTTCAATATTGTTCGGCATAAGTACTCGAATTAATACTTGATAGCACAGGAGCCACACCATGATTAGATCTATAGCCATTACCTCAACCCTCATCATATTTGCAACTAATGGTTGGGCAACTGAAGTAGTTTCAAAATCAACATATGAATCCATGGGAATCGGAAGTGGGGCAGCTATTGGCGCTGTGGCTGGCGGGCCTTTTGGACTAGTGTTTGGCGCAGCAATGGGGGCTTTTCTCGGAGATTTG
>CEQP01031920.1_pt1 | contig 10945 bp, 12 predicted proteins | sample 356291 | NCBI WGS metagenome assembly CEQP01 (sample SAMEA2621221, study PRJEB7988) | marine metagenome | isolation source: saline water (ENVO:00002010), including | reverse complement strand
TTTCTCTTTCGTTTGTTGCTCCAAAATCATTCCTTAATGGTACACCATTTGGAAGTGCTAGTTTAACTATGTCTGCTCAAAACATTTGGCATTATGCATGGAATTTCCCTGCAGGCTCAAACTTTGACCCTGAGGTTATTAGTTATGGTGCTGGTTCTAATGCTAGAGGTTGGGATGAGATGACTGGTCCTACTGCTAAGAAGTGGGGTGCAACTTTAAGTTTAACTTTCTAATTATTAAATATTATAAATTATGAAAAAATTAAACAAATTATATTTAATCGTTGCATTCATGTTTATAGGTTATTCGTGTGAATTAACTGATCTTGATCAGTTAAATAATCCGAATGCCGTAACTGTAGAGAATGCAGGTCTTGATTTATATTGGAACCAAGTACAAACTAGCTTTGCTGGTTGGTGGTATGGTAACCAAACACCTATGTTACACCTTGGTAGACAATTATCAGGTACATGGGGTCAGACTTATGACAATGCTTATTTACCAAATAGTTTCAATGGATCATGGAGTGGTGTCTACTCTGGATTAGTTCCAGATATTGATGCTATGATTTCTTCTGGTACAGATGCCGAATCATGGATTCATGTTGGAGCTGGTAAAATATTAAAGGGATATGCTATCCAAATGCTTGTTGACAAGCACGGTGATATTCCTTATAGTGAAGCATGGCAAGGAACTGCAAATCTTAGTCCTAAGGTTGATGATGCTGCATCTATTTACGCTGCTGTTGATGCAATGTATACTGAAGCAATTGCTGACCTTAACAAAACTGCTATTGGAGCTCCAGCTGTGGATATCTTCTATGGTGGTGATAAAGCTAAGTGGATCACTCTTGCAAATACTCTTAAATTCAGACTTGCTCTGAATAAAGGAGACGCTGCTGGAGTTGCTGCTGCATTAAATGCAGGTGTAATTGATTCTCAAAGCGAAGATTGGGTCTTCCAGTATGGAAGTAACAGACAAAACCCTGATTCTAGACACCCATGGTACGGTGGCGCATATGAGTCCTATGCTGGACCATATCAGTCAAATTACTTTATGTGGGAATTAATGGAAGAAAAAGGTTTTCCTGATCCAAGACTAAGGTATTATTACAAGAGACAAGATCTTGATATGAGTGATGAAGATTTATTCACCCTTGATTGCGTTGTTGCAGACACTAGACCAGCATGGTATGATAATCCTTATACTAATGCTTATGGTGCTACTGTAACTTGGCCTTTCTGTGGTGGTAGTAGCTTCACACATACTGATGCACTTGCTGCAAAAGGTTATTGGGGTAGAGATCACATGAATAATGATGGTACTCCTCCAGATGGACAGAAAAGAACACATAGAGGTTCTTATCCTGCTGCTGGTGAGTATGATGATGGCGACGCTTCTACTGGTGTAGACGGAGCTGTTGATGCTGGTGTTAAAACTGTTACGCACACACAAAATGGTGGTGTTGACGGTGGTGGTGGAGACGGTCACGCTCCTTTCTTAATGGCTGCAAATGTTTATTTCATGAGAGCTGAGGCTGCACTTGACGGTTTTTCTTCTGAAAATGCTGCTGATATGTTACAATTAGCTGTTGAAACTTCCATTGCTTCTGTAATGAGTTACTCTGCTGGTTGGGGACCTGTCGGTGATGTTAATGGAGATGGTGTCGGTGGTACTCCAGTTGATATGGCAATTGAACGTTACGTTAATTTTGTAATGGAAAAGTTCAATGCTGCTGCTGATAATGAGGCAAAAATGGCCATCATTGTTAAAGAACATAGACTGGCTTCATTCTCTAATGGAATTGAAGTTTATAACGCAATGAGAAGAACTGGACACCCTCAAGATATGCAGGGTCCTATGAAAACTGCTGATGCTGGTACTTTTCCAAGGTTATTCCCTTATCCTGCTGATTTTTCTAACTTGAATGCAAATGCACCTGTTAGAACTGATTTAGGAGAGACAATATTTTGGGATAGAGCTGGTTCAGGTACTTTAAATTAATTTTAAATTATATATATTATGAAAAATTTAAAAAGATTATTTATTGGATTCATAGCGATGCTAACTGCTGTATCCTGTGGAGATCCTGTTTTACCTGTCGAGCTTCAACCTGAAATGCAATATGGTGCATATGCTAGGAAAATGACGCAAACTGGTAAGTATGACTTTTTTGACATAGCTAATTCTTCAATTGATATTCATGTTGAATATTATGACGAGAATGGAGGTAAAAATATCTCACAGTATGACATAGAAGTTGAATATATAGACATCACTGGTGGTGGTGCAAGTAGTATAACCCCAAAACCTTTCAGAACTATAACCTCTTCGGAGTTTGTTGTTAATTCTGATGGTTATTTAAGTTCAGATATTTCATTAGGATTTAACGATGCTTTAACAGCACTCGGAGTAACTTCTGCTGATATAACTGGAGGTAATACTGTTAGATTTTGGTTTACTATTACTAAAACAGATGGTACAACGTATGATTATAACAATACAGGACCTAACTTAATGTCTTCAAATGCATTCGGTGCATTATTTAGATTAAATGTTGGTATTGTATGCCCGTCAAGTTGGACACTAGGTACATTAACTGGTGTTGGTACTGATGACGGTACTATTAATACAAGAGGTGCTTATGACTCTAATGTTCCATTAGAGCTTACTAGGAAATCTGGTAAGGATAATCAATATCAATTAAGTGACTGGAGTATTGGTTCTAGAGATCTTATTTTCTCTGGAGGTCCATACAGAACAGTCGGACCAGTATTTATTGATAACTGTAATGTAGTTTCAATTGCTGGTGTTGGTGATTTTGGTTATACTTTCTCTATGATGCCTGGGACTGCATCTGTAAGTGCTGATAATACAGCATTTACTTATACTTGGAGTAGTGACTTAGGTGAGGGTGGTACCGCTACACTTACTTATGATGATGGATCTACTTGGCCAGACTTGTACAACTAACTAGTCTATTGTTTATGTAATTAAATACATAAACTATACTAAAGGGGGATAATGTAATTATCCCCTTTTTTTATTCTACTCTTTTCCACTTGCTATATAGTGGGATAATATAAGTTGAATCATTTAATTTATTAGTTACTCTTCTTTTGTAATAGAAAACAAAGTTATTTTTATCTATTATCTCAATTTTCATTTTTGATAATATATTGTTATTATCAGTAACCTCAGATAATATTATTGAGTCACCATCTATGCTATAACTCATTAATGTTTCAAAGTATATAATTAAGTTATCTTTTTTGAAGTATGTTATTGGAAAGTTTGGAAGTTCGTTTTGAACTTCATTATCTCTCATAAATTCTACTAATTTCCAATCACCAATTAATTCTTCCTTTTCTTTACAAGAATTTGAAAAAAATATTAAAAAAATAAATAGTAGTTTTTTCATATTTTATTTTTACTTTTCCCTCAATATATGAAAAAAAAAATATCATACTTTAGTCTATTCCTATCTTTTTTAAAAACGGGTACCATATCATTTGGTGGATACATGATGTTAATTTCTATGATTCAAAGAGAATTTTCTAAAAACAGAAAGTTAATTAAGAATAAAAAAATTCTTGATGCTATTACCATGGCTAGTTTTCTTCCTGGACCTATGGCAATAAATGTTGCATCATATATTGGTTTTTTATTAAAAGGTTGGAAAGGAGCAATTGTTTCATTTATTGGAGTTCTTCTTCCTTCTTTTCTATTGATGATATTGTTCTCACATCTTTACATTAATTCAAAAAATATTCCTGGATTTTCTTCATTTTTTAATGGTGTAATGCCAGTTGTAGCTGCTGTTATTTTTTCAGTTGCCTTTGGTTTTTATAAAGAAACAAAAGATAAAAAGTTTGCTTTTTTATTATTTATATTAAGCCTAACCATAACATCATTAATTAAAGGTTACATTTCAATCATTCTCCCTTTAATTGTATGTGGAATTTTAAATCTTCTATATAATGGAGATAAGATTAAAAAAATTTCAAATCCTAAAAAAGCATTTATCAGAGTTAAGGGTATAATTATTGCTTTCATTATTCTTACTTTACTACTTGTTTTTTTAAATGTAGCACCAATTACTTCCTTAAATTTTATATTATCTAAAGTTTTTGCAAATATTTCTCTTACGTTATTTGGTGGTGGTTATGTTTTTATTCCATACTTGGATAAGATAATTGTTGAGCAGTTGGGTTGGCTAACTAAAAGAGAATTTGTAGATTCAATAGCTATGGGTCAGATTACACCGGGACCAATTTTAATAACGGCTACTTTTATAGGATATAAGTTAAATGGTGTTATTGGTGCTTTTTTATCTACTTTATCAATATTTCTTCCTTCTTCAGTAGTAATAATTTTCTTTTCAAGAATTTATTATTTTATTAAAAAAAATAATACTATCAAGCTTATTATACAAGGATTTAAAATTGGAATTATAGGTCTAATATTTTATTCTGGTTGTATTATAATGTTAAAGCAAGTTGAGGAATTTAATTTAGTAACATTATTGATTTGCTTATTATCTTTTATCTTCTTTACAAGAACCAAGGTTCATCCAATATTTATAATTTTAATTTTTGGAGTAATTGGTTTTTATTTTAAATTTTAATAATCAATTAATTTAAATTTTGATGAGTCATATTCAAGGTATGATGATCCATTTATCCATTCACCACAATTGAAATAAGTACTTTCTTTTGATATTTTAAATTCATTTTTAAAGTGACTATGACCAAAGATAAAAAAATCTACTTCCTCATTTATTAAATATTCCCTACAATAATTTATTATTCTATCATCATTTTTTTTTGCATTTTCAGAAATATTCATTTTTGTTTTTGAGCCAGAAAAAAATCTTCCTAAAGGTATCCCTATATCAGGATGAATCCATTTATATAAAAACTGAAAAATTTTATTTTCGAAAAAAACCTTTTTTAAAAATTTATAACCTAAGTCACCATCTCCAAGTCCATCCCCATGTCCAATAAGAATTATTTTATTATCTATTTCAAATTCTTGTGGGTCTTTGTATATTTTTATACCTAGATCCTTAAAATAACTTCTTATCCATAAATCATGGTTTCCAAGGAAATAATGAAAATTTATACCTTTTTCAATCATACTGGATATAGTAGATAAAAATATCAAATTATCTTTTGGTATTACATTATCATATTCAAACCAAAAATCAAAAATATCTCCTAGAAGGAATACATCCTGAGCATCATCGTTAATTGAGTTTAACCAAGAAATTATTTTTTTTTCTCTTTTTAATGAGGAGTTTTTATCTGGTTTACCAAGATGAAAATCACCAGTAAAATAAATTTTTTTATTCTTTTTTCTCTGAAGTTGTATCCTCTGTACTGTCATCTATTTTTTTGCTTTCATTATCTGTAGATTTAACTACTTCAAATGGTCTTTTACCTATAAGTGTTTCTAAATCATTTTGAAATAAAATTTCTTTCTCTAAAAGTTTTTTTGCAATTTTTTCAAGTTGCTCTCTTTTCTCAATTAGCAGTCTTTTAGTTCTATCATAAGCATTATCAACAATCCTCTTAACTTCAGAATCAATCTTTTCTGCTGTGGAGTCAGAGTATGGTTTAGTAAAGTTATAGTCAGACTGTTTAGAATCATGAAAAGATATATTACCAATATTTTTATTCATTCCATATACTGAAACAATACTATAAGCCATTTTAGTTATTCTTTCTAAATCACTAAGTGCTCCAGTAGAAATTTTTCCAAATATTATTTCTTCAGCGGCTCTCCCTCCAAGAGCCATACACATCTCATCTAATAATTGGTCAGTTTGGTATAGATACTGTTCTTTTGGAAGATATTGAGCATAACCCAAAGCTGCAATACCTCTTGGAACAATACTTACTTTTACAAGTGGATCTGCATGTTCTAGATACCATCCTGCAACTGCATGACCAGCTTCGTGATATGCAACAATCTTTTTCTCTTCCGGTGAAATAATTTTGTTTTTCTTTTCTAAACCTCCAATTACCCTATCAATTGCGTCTTGGAAATCTGACATTTCTATAGATTCCTTATTTTTTCTAGCTGCAATAAGAGCAGATTCATTACAAACATTTGCAATTTCAGCACCTGCAAACCCAGGAGTTTGAGCCGATAAATTTTTTATATTAACATCCTTATTTAATTTTAAACTTCTTACATGGACTTTGAAAATTTCTTCTCTTCCTTTTAAATCAGGTTTATCTATTGAAATTTGTCTATCAAATCTTCCAGGTCTTAATAATGCAGAATCTAGAACATCAGGTCGATTTGTTGCTGCTAAAATAATAACTCCCGAATCAGTTGAAAAACCATCCATTTCAACAAGAAGAGAATTTAATGTGTTTTCTCTCTCATCATTAGATCCAGGCATTTGACCTCTACCTCTACTTCTTCCAATTGCATCTATTTCATCAATAAAAACTATACATGGAGCTTTTTCTTTCGCTTTTTTAAATAAATCTCTAACTCGTGCAGCTCCAACTCCAACAAACATTTCAACAAAATCAGACCCAGAAAGAGAATAAAATGGAACATTAGCTTCTCCTGCTACAGCTTTTGCTAATAATGTTTTACCTGTTCCTGGAGAGCCAACAAGTAAAGCACCTTTAGGTATTTTTCCACCTAATTTTGTGAATTTTTTTGGGTTTTTAAGAAATTCAACAATTTCTTTTACCTCCTCTTTTGCTTCTTCTAAGCCAGCTACGTCTTTAAATGATAATTTAATCTTACTTTCTTTATCAAATAAAGAGGCTTTTGACTTTCCAATATTAAATATTTGACCACCAGGTCCACCACCCGTAGACATTCTTCTTAATAGGAACCAGAAGCCAATAAGAATTAAGATAGTAAATCCCCAAGTTTGTAAAAATGAATATATATCTGTTCTACTTTCAGTTAAATATTCTATTTCATTGGAATTCTCTCTTCCTAGGCTACTTATTAAATCATCATATCTTTTTTCAAAAGATTCAATTGAAGATACTTCAAGCTTATAATGAGGTCCATAAGTATTACTTAATAAATTAGAGGATTCTAATTCATCTTTGTACGTTGAATTTAACAAAGCCTCTTCTTTTAAAGTAATTTCAATTATTTCTTGATTTTTAATTACAATAATTCTTGATATATCATGGCTTTTAATCATTTTTTGGAAACGATTGTAATCTATATTTATTGGTTTAGTGGAGAAAAAACCAAATGATAGGTAAATGAATATTGAGATAAGAAAAACAATCCAAATTTGATTGTTAAAGTTATTATTCATAATATTCTTATTAGATTTTTTTTTCATTTTTTAGTATTAAATTCTTTTATTATCCCATCCCCCCATAAATTTTCTAAATTATATAAACCTCTTTTATTCTCATCAAATATGTGGGCAACCACATTTACAAAATCAATTAAAATCCATTCACTGTTTTCTAAGCCCTCTTTTTTCCATGGCCTTTCTTTATATTTTTTATAAACATCAACTTGAACTCCATCTGCAATTGCGTCAATGTGAATATTTGAGTTTCCAGTTGCTAAAACGAAATAATCTGTGATTGAGTTTTTTATATTTTTTAAATTTATAATTCTAATATCAATTGCTTTTTTATCGTCCATACATTTGGCTATAAATGAGCTAAGTTTATCAGAATTTATTTTTTGTTTTATTTTCAATATATATTGCTACTAATTATTCTATTATGAGCAAAAAAGCTGCCAAAACATTATTTAAAGACAAAATTAATATTTATGTGTCAGAATGTCTCTCAACTAATGATTTTTTGATTCAATTTATTAAAAAAAATAATAATGATGAGGGTATTAGTGTAATTTCAGATTATCAAATTAAAGGTAAAGGACAAAGAAATAATACTTGGCTTTCAGAGAAAGGTAAAAACCTCCTTTTTTCTTTTCTTATTAAACCAAATTTACCTGTAAAGGATCAATTTAAACTTCACATAATAACTTCATTATCATTAGTAAAAACTTTACAAAAAATTGGTTTACAAAATATTAAAGTTAAATGGCCTAATGATATATATATACTGAAAAAAAAAATTTCTGGAATATTAATAGAAAGTCAAGTAACAAATAAGAAAATATCTCAGTCAATAATTGGTATTGGATTAAACGTTAATCAAAAACAATTTGATCATTTGAATGCTACATCTATTATTAATGAGTTGAATTATGAGTATGATTTAAAGAAAGTTTTAAAAATTTTTTATTCGTTTTTTGAGGAAGAGTATATAAATCTTTCAAAAAACATTAAAACTTTAAAAGAAAAATATAAAAGCAATTTATATGGTTTAAATAAACCCATAGAGTTTTATAATAATGGCACAAAGAATAAAGGTGTAATAATTGATATAAGTTCTGATGGAGGAATTATCATTCAGGTTAAAAATAAGCATCAAAAATATTATTTTGGCTCCATATCATTCTCTTAAAGTTTTTGAAGTAATTAAAATCACCTAATTTTATATATGTCAAAATTTATTATACTTTCTGCACCTTCTGGATCAGGTAAGTCAACTTTAGCTTCTCATTTACTTTCAGAAACTGAATCATTATCTTTTTCAATCTCATCTACCACCCGAAATATTAGAAAAAATGAAAAAAACGGAGTTGATTATTATTTTATTTCTCAAAAAGAATTTAAGCAAAATATAAATAATGATAATTTTATTGAATGGGAACAGGTCTATAATAATGATTATAAGGGTACTTTAAAAAGTGAGATTATAAGATTAATCGAAGAAGGTAGAAATATTATATTTGATGTTGATGTAGTTGGAGGATTAAATTTAAAAAAATATTTCGGAAAAGATTCCCTATCAATTTTTGTTGATGTTCCATCTTTAGAAGATTTAAAAATTAGACTATTGAAAAGAGGTACTGATTTAAAAGGAAATATTGAAGAGAGATTGAGTAAAGCAAAGAAGGAAATCTCTTTAAAAAATAATTTTGACATTATTATCATGAATGATAATATTAGTAAATCAAAAAATGAAATTTTAAAAATTGTATCTAAATTTCTATCTGAATGATTATAGGATTATTTTTCGGATCATTTAACCCAATTCATAATGCACATATAAATATTGCAAATGAGGTTATTGATAAATCGGATATAGAGAAAGTATGGATGGTTTTATCTCCACAAAGTCCAGACAAAAAAAAAATAATAGATAAAAATATTAGGTATGATCTTATGGAGATCGCTTTATCTAAATTTAAAAACATTTCAATCTCAACTATTGAGTTTGATATGCCTCTGCCAAATTATACTCATAATACTTTACAGAAAATTTCTAAAGAATTTCCTTCTTTTGAATTTAGAATTATTATGGGTGAAGACAATTACAATAAAATTCAAAAATGGAAAGATTACAAGTATATTTTAAAAAATTATAAAATTATTGTATACCCAAGAAGTAAAGTATCACCTAAAAGTATTTTTTCAGAAAAAATTTACAATGTTTCATCTACAAAAATTAGAAGTAATATAAAAAATAAAAAAAGTATAAGTGATTATGTACCTATCGAAGTTGAAAAAAAAATAATAGAGGATAAATTGTATATTATATAGTGGTAATTTCAGTTTCTTTTGATCTAATTATTTCATCAATTTTATTAATTTTTGAATCAGTAATTTTTTGAATTTCATTTTCACCATCTTTAATTGAATCTTCAGAAATACCTTCATTAGAAAGTTTTTTTATCATTTCATTTGATTCTTTCCTTACTGATCTAATACTGATTTTTCCTTTTTCACCTTCTCCTTTTATTTGCTTAACAAGAATAAGTCTTCTTTCCTCGGTAAGTGGCGGAATATTTATAATTACATTTTCGCCATCATTTTGAGGGTTAAGTCCTAAATCACTACTTACAATAGCTTTTTCTATATCTTGTATTATAGTTTTTTCCCATGGTTTCACAAACAAAGTCCTGGAGTCAGGTGTTGTTATTGAGGCTACTTGAAGAATTGGAGTTGGGGATCCATAATAATCAACCATTACACTATCAAGCATACTTGGCGTGGCTTTTCCAGCTCTAATTTTTTTAAGTTCAGATATTAAAAATTGAATGGATTTTTCCATTCTTTCTTTTGTATCCTCAAGTATTAAATCTATTTCTTCCATATTAATAAATTAGTGTTCCAACTTTTTCTCCCTCTATTAACTTCATTAAGTTACCTGGTTTGTTCATATCAAATACTATAATTGGCAGATTATTTTCTTTGCATAATGTGAAAGCAGTCATATCCATTATACTAAGATTTTTTTCATAAGCTTCGTTGAAAGTTAATTCATTATATTTTTTTGCATTTTTAACTTTTTCTGGATCATTATCATAAACCCCATCTACTCTAGTTCCTTTTAAGACAATATTAGCTTCAATTTCAATAGCTCTAAGACTTGCTGTAGAATCTGTTGTAAAGTATGGTTTTCCTAATCCAGCACCAAAGATTACGATTCTACCTTTTTCCAGATGTCTAATAGCTTTTCTTCTAATAAAGGGTTCACATACTTGGTGAACATTAAAGCCAGACATTAATCTTGTATAACAATTTAACTTTTCCAAATGACTTTGAAGCGCCATGCTATTAATAAGAGTAGCCATCATACCCATATAATCTCCTTGGACTCTATTGATTCCTGATTTTTCCGCTTCAATGCCTCTATAAATATTTCCACCTCCTATAACAATTGCAACTTCAATACCTTTTTCATGAATATTTTTAATTTGTTGAGAATATTTTTCTAATAATGAGGGATCAATACCATATTTTTTTTCTCCCATAAGAGCTTCACCGCTTAACTTTAATAATATTCTTTTGTATTTCATGTTGTGTATTATAAATCTAAATATTTAATAATGATTTTTTCTCCTGTTTTAAGAGTAATTTTTT
>CEQP01043094.1_pt1 | contig 10978 bp, 9 predicted proteins | sample 356291 | NCBI WGS metagenome assembly CEQP01 (sample SAMEA2621221, study PRJEB7988) | marine metagenome | isolation source: saline water (ENVO:00002010), including | reverse complement strand
TTTTTAACCAATCTGCTAAATTAAAATCTTCATTAAACCAGTCATGATAGGTAGGAGTTTTAGCTTGATTAAAAATTCCATCTTGGTATATAGCTGTAGATTTATTTGGAAATCCACTAGATCCTGCAATTTGTTTTCTCATACCTTCGAATTCTGGAGACACAATATTTTCATTATTTTCATTTATACCGTCCATAAATGTTTGTATTTCAGGTTTATTGTCACCCCATAATCCTTCATGACCATTAGCTTTTAATTGAGCATCTACTAAACCCATCCAGTTATCATCTCTACCACGTGCTAAACCTTTATAATATTGTATAGCACCTTTATCCCTTTGTAAACCTTTTCTAACCCCATACTTTTCTATATTTTGTTTGATAGAGTTTATCTGTTTTTGACCATAATCTCCACCTATAGTACCATTAAAGATAATATTAGGGTCATCTTTAATCTCTTCTTTACCAGTAGCAATCCTAGCTACTCTTAAACGACCTGGTTCTAACTCTTTTTCTATAGATTGTCCAGTAACAACATACTTATTTGTTGCTTCATTAGCTTTTATCTCAGCTATTACTCCCATAGAATCAGGTATTAACTCACCAGTTTCAGGATCTTTAACACCTTTAGCATGTAAAGCTTCATAACTAGCTACTTCTGGAGAGTATCCCATAGCAATATATTGATTATATTTCTTAGCATAATCAGCTTTAGCATTGGTAAGAGCCTCTATATAAGCAGGAGTTTTTTCATTAGCTTTGACACCCATTCCAATGAATACTGTATCTAAAGAAGCTTTGATTTTTTTGTCTGCACCAAAGTTTTCAAGTGCTGCCTTTTCAAACTTAGTAGCTTTTTCTCTAAAGTCTAATGCTGCTTTTTGATTGAATTGATCTAATTCTGAATGTGTTATAGATCCTCCATTAGCAGCCATTATAGCTTCTATTTGTTGTTTATCTTCTCTTTCATCTCTCATGCTAACAGTTTCGTATTTATTAACATGATCAGGAATAGTTAAACCTAATTGAGCGTATTTTCTTTTATATTCATTAACCTGTTGTGTAGATAAATTACCTTGCCTAGCTTCTGTAATAAATTCATTAGTAAGTTCTGTACCAGCAGCTTTTAAGAAATCATTCTCTTGATCTAATTTCTTTTTAATACCTTGTTTAATTTCTAATCTTAAAGTATTGCTTTTAGTTGGCCAATGTTCTGCAAATGTTGTACCTTTCTTAACTCCTAATTTAGTAGCTAAAGCATCAGGTATACGATTATCTAATACTCTTGATGCATAATCTGGATCATCTAAAGCTATACCTTCTTGAGTTAATTGACTTTCCAATGCACTCCAAGCACCTGCATTACCAATTAAACTTCCATCTTTGTTTACGGTATTACCATTGATGAGTAAATAACGATATATATCATCACCAGTTTTAGCACTGTTTTGCCATTCTAAAAGAGCTTTACCTCTAGTATTAGCAGATGATTCTATATTATATCTTGTCCTATATTTATTAAGCTGTGCGTCATGGACTTTCTCAATAATATCAGAAGTACCTGCTAACCTAAGCATCTCTGGTGAGAATTTATCAAGTTCAGCAGCATCTTGTAGATCTTGAGATACAAGTCTTAAAGCAGCATCCTTTAATATTGGATCTGTTATATTATTCTTATGTAATTCTTTTGGTGTAAAAGCTACTCCTTCAAGTTCATAGACTTTCTCACTATTAGCCATTTCATAAGCTAATGCAGATTCATATCTATCACCAAATTTACGTAAACCTTCTTGAGTATAACCTACTTTTTGCCAAGGAGATAATTTAGCATAACGATCAGCTTGTGGATAAACACTTGGACCTTCTATTCTAAGTATTTCTGCTTTAATCTCTTGGAATCTAGTATCTTCTTCTTTAGTGGTTTTTAACTCTTCAGTTAATTCATAAAGTCTTTGAGCATCTTCTACTTCTCCTTGTCTATGCAAAAGCTTACCTTTATGTTTAGCACTTTCCTGTGCTTCTTCTTTCCATTGTCCTAATTTTTGAGAAAAAGGTTCTAAGGCAGAAGTTATTTTTTCAACTTCAGAAACAACTCTATTTCCTTGTATTCTAGCTGCTTCAGTTCGTTGATTGGCCTCTCGTTCAACCCGTCTGTTTTCAGAAGATCTGAAACGCTCCAGAGATCTATTATAAGATGATGTCATCATTCACCTCCAAATGTTTTTGGGAATAAATCTGGAGCTAAACCTAACCCAGTATTTAAAAGATTCGCACCTAATGCCAAGCCAGATGGTCCATGATCTAATCCAGCTTCCATTGCAGCTTTACTTGGTGCTCTTTCAGGAATAGGAGTAAAGCGTCCTAACTCGGTCCACGACTTGATAGAATCCTGCTTTTGCTTCTCCAATGCTTGGTCTTTTTGAAGTTGTGTTTCCTTTTTACTAAACATTAATTCTCTAAGTAAACCAACTTTTGCAAATCCCAAAGCTTTGGCACTTTTACCTGCTATTCTTGCTGCAGTTCTACCTGTTTGAGTACCTGCATAGTCGTTTTGATACATCTTACGAATAGCTTCTTCTATTCCTTGACTAGTCTCTCCTTCTAATTTTGAGTGTTCAAAATCGAGATCCATCCATGTATCTAACATATCTGTATATAAATTATCTTGTATTCTATCATTCTCTAAAGCCTCATTACTAAATATAGTTCTATTGATCATTTCATTGAATTGCCAATTATCGACATCTCGATTATAATTCAATAATTTAGCTCTATTTGCTTGAGCTGCTGCTGACTTTGCAGATTGATGAGTTGCTATACTACCTACAGCTGATACCCCTGCTTGGCCTATCGCCAAACCTGTTGCTGGATCTATGCACACGACAAAATTCTATAAAGGATAATTGATTAGGACCATATTTAAGTTCCCGTAAGAACTTGAATCCTAGAAACTTTAGAAGTTTGAGATGAGCGGAATTCCGTTTATCTACTATATTCCAAAGGAGTTTTTCTTCTCTGCTTTCTACATAACGTTTTGCTTCTCTAGCAAACGTAAGTGGATATTCATGGATAGCATCTGTACAGAGCATCCATATTCTACCACCTTCTCCGACACCTGCCATACCAGCAGTCCTGCCGTTAGGCACTTCAAACCAAACGGTGTCTTCATTTAAAGCAGCAAGAGGAAGATAGAGAAGTGGATTTTGGCCATGACCTTCAAACACTTCTCTATAGTCATCTTTACGAAGATGAGAAGCTACATCAATAGCAGCTTCCATTGTAATTGGGTGAATGTATTTAGACACGTGAATAGTATCTTGGTGAATAATCTCCTTCCCAATTCATTGAATGAACTGTAGCTGGAGATGGGTGATTAGATTTTATAAATACATTTAGATTTGTATTTCTATCATACACAGGGATAGTATGTACATAACCATCTGCAATCGCTGCAGAACTAGAAGTTATATTATCCCATTCTAATGATTCTACTGTATATGTATAATCATCTCTTCCTTTTCTTTTTAAGGTAACATCTATAACACCTACATCACCAAACTCAAAGTTCATTCTATGTACAACTAATGAACCTCTTGTCTCTGATCTCATTCTATCACCTTCTGGTCTTAGTACATATATTTTAGGTAATTCAACTTCAAATTCATATTCATAACCAACTATTAAGCCAGTATGTTTTTGAAGAGTATGTGTACCTGATCCTGTACCTGTTAAATTTATAGCTGTTCCAGCTGTAGCATTACTTGAGCTGGTAGCAAGTTTAACAGTATTAGCATCTACTTTAATAATATAATATGTACTACCATCTGATAGACCTGCAACACTTGAGGAACCAGTTGTAGTAGGTTGTTTATAAATTACTGCATCACCAGTGGAAGTACCATGACCTGAGATTGTTAGAGTTTCAGCAGTTGTATCTACATCTGTATGTGGGAATGTATGTTTTTCATATTTCCAATTTCCAGAAAGCTCTACTGATTCATTAGGAGCTGTACCTGTAATTTTAGCTGTTGGTACATCATACGATTTACCAGCTGAATTTCCTGCATCTGTACAGTAAACTGTTAAAGTTCTTGAACTATAATAACCAGCACCTAAAGTAAATGTAGTAACATCTGTTGCATCATTATAAGTTAAATCAGCTGTTGCAATACTTTTTTTAGTATCTAAATGTACTCTATTTTCGTTAGGACTAGTACCGATCATATCTGTATCAGTAGCTAGTTTTATATCAAATCTTTCAAAAGTATAAGTACTGCCTGTATTTAAAACTACATAATATTTATCATCCATCATAGTTTGGAAGACAACATTATTAGGTAGTGTCCATCTAAACCATGCAGATTGAGGTCTATCATCTCCAGATATATACCACTTATAACCCCATACTTCATTTGTAGCAGTATGTAATGTACTATCTACAGAGAATAAAAGTAATTTATTTTCAGTAGATCCAGTTACATTGGTTATATTTTCTGGAAAAAGTTTACCAACAATTTTACTTAATTCTTGTACTTCAGGTTCTTCTCTAGTGGAAACAGCTTGCATTTCATAGAACCTAGATTGTCTAGCAGTGCTATTTAAGAAGCCTATACTAGTACCTAATGAAATTGGTACAGTAGTATCATTAAAAGCATATGAAGATAAGTAACTTATTTTTGCAGTTTCAGGAGTTAATAATGCTTCTGCTCCTGCACTTAATAAGAACTGTTCACTAGCACTAAATAGTACTAAACCTCCTGCTGATTCTACAGCACTATAGATTTTTGTAGGGAACGTAGAACTTGACTGTAAATCAATAGGGTCTGCATTGGATATAGCCATCGCAGTTTTTACCCAGAAATTATAGAAGTCATTAACTCTAGATAGAATTATATTTTCTTCACTAAGTAATGCAATTCTATTTCTAAAGAACTGTAATCCTTGTATAGTATAACCTACAAAAGAAGGTGGTGCATTAGTTATATCATCACCTACATCACGTTTACCCCAATCTGGATAGCTAAATCTAAATGCACCATTAGGGTGATGGGTGTTAGCAGCACCATTAATAGCGAAATATCCGTGAGTTAAAGTTTGAGAATTATTACCTGTACCTGTAAGGTTAACAGCAACACCAGCATTAGCATTACTAAGACTCGATGCTAAAGCTATAGTATTATCAGATGCTTTAATAACATAATAAACAGTATCATTTGTTAATCCTGCTAAAGTTGTACCTCCACCATTGCTATATAATACTGTATGTCCTGTAACTAAACCATGATTAGTAAGAGTAATTTGTTCACTACTTGTATTTACTAAAGAAGTAGTTACTATATATTGGGTGCTAGGGACCACTCTAGTCAACGCTAGAGGCATCGTATCGTTATCTAGGGTAGTTGTTATCCCAGGAGCTGCTACCTCTTCCCACACGCCCTCTCCGAATCGAGCTGGATGTATTGTAACAGTGCTACCAGAAGCAATAGTACCTGATGCTGAATCTGTAACTGTAAATGTATTAGCATCTGCTACACTTGTAATAGTATAATAACCATCTGTAGCACCACCACTAGTGAAATCTAAGATAACTTCACTACCATTAGATAACCCATGTGCAGTAGAAGTCACTGTAATTGTACTACCTGACCTTGCATATGTAGCAGTCTGTACAATATCAGCTGCTATACCTTCTGCTTGAAAGCGTAGGTAGTAATCATCCATATCCTCACCACTGTTGACTATACGAACAGTATATCCATGACGACATGTACGAGGTAAGTCTGCTATATTATTTGCTTCAGTAGTAGTAACAGTCATTAACTGTTGCTCAGGTGTTGTCACACCAAAAGGAGTAGCTCTATATAAATGGATACCATTTCCAACAATTGTACAGGTAATACCATGACCACTTATTGCATCTAATGAAGTCTTAATATCACCTAAAATACCCGCAGAAGACACATGTTCATCAGCAGTAGAAGATGTTGCACTTGGTCTGACCATAGCTACATTAGCTCTGGAATTAATATCTACATGACTTTTAACTGTCACTGTAGTTGTTACACCCTTTGCTGATGTATATTGATGTTGATCACCTGTTGTCCAACCTTCTCCACCAAATTGTAATTTAGCAAAAGGTTGATATGAGTCGTGATAAGTATAGCTATCATCTACAGTACCTGTAGGTTGAGGTTGACAACGTGTATCTACTTCATATCTAAGGTTAGTTCTACCACGAGGTATACTTAAATTACTTGTACTTACAGTACCAGAATCACCATGAGTAATTGTAAAGGTATTAGCATCAGCAGCTGATGTAACAAGGAATGTGCCATCAGTAGCTGCTCCACTAGTAAAATCAATTGTTACTGATTCACCTACTTGATATCCATGATTCGTTACTGTAGCTGTTACTGTAGTACCTGATCGTACATATGTACCAGTAAGGGCTGCGACAGTAGGAGGTGAAGTTGCACCTATTCCTCTACCAGAACTTAAGTTAACTGTCTCTCTACCCATACCCAAACAGTCACCATTACTTGTACCACTGTAACTAGTTGTTTCGTCTATAGTAACACTAGTAGCACGTGTATGAGAATAAGTTGTATTGTCACTAGGATCATAAATATCTAAAGCATATTGTTTACCATATGATATAGTATCTAGTGAAATAAAAGCTTCATTAAGTTGAGCTGGTGATTTATCAGGAGCAGTATCTAATAATGCAGTTACTTTACGTCTATTAACAAAGAAGGTAGTTTCATTAATAGTATTAATTTGTATATCAGACGATGCTTCATCTGTTAAAGAAGTGTTGTCTAAATATGTAGCTTTATTTGTTCCAGCAATATCTGCATAATCCACGGATATTTCAGTACCATCGCTACATCTCCATATTTTAACAGCTCCGTCAGCTCCAACTTGTCCAATGTATTGTTCATCATCTTTTGAATAAATATTAAACCATTTGGTATGAGATGCAGTGGAAGGAGATATAGCAGTAATAAGGCTGCTACCAGGTCTTTTAATTAATTGCCTAACAACATCTGGTACACCATTAACTAAATCAACAACTTGTCCTGGTAATTTTCTTTCATCTGGTTGTGTTGATATTCCTAAAACATAATTAGGTATTTTTTGTGTTACACTTGCCATTAGCGTCTTAGCATATTATAAGGTTTGAAAGGTTGATATGCAGATTCATCTGGCCATCCCATAAAGTTATGGTCACCCTGATTGCATTCGTATTCTACACATGCTGCACGAGCTTGTTGTTCATAAACTGCTAACATTTTTTGAAGTTCTGCATTAGAAACTAACTGTACAGCTGCTCTTCCAGATGCTTTATATACAATATACCTTTGGAATGGAGCTGGTATATCTTCAAAATTCAATCGTCTTACATAATTGAAATAGAAATAATCATCATCAGGGAATTCAAAAGTATGATCTACTCTATCATATACTTTCCATATACCATCAGCTGGATCTTTTCTACGTACAAAATCTCTAGTACGATCCCATTCATCAGTACCATCTATAGATATTACATCTGATGGTATGATAAATTTATTATCAGCAGTCTTACTTGAGTTCTTTATATGATATTCTATATTAAATGTCCAGCCTTCATTCTGTACATCTTGATTAACTTCTTTAAGTATATTATATATAAATGATATTTCTGGATTTGCAAAATCTATAAGTGATATAGGTGCTTGACCAATACTACCAAGGATCGCATTGACTGCGGATAGTTCGGTATCGATATCAACGGTTGTGGTAGTCATAGGTATAAATATTTGTGAATAAAAAAAAGGGAGGTAGTGAAACCCCCCTTTGTTGTGTTAGTTATACTGTGCTGTTACGACAGCGCAAGTGTCTTGGCTGCCTACAGTAGCATATGCTAAACGTAAGTCTTGAGTTGTGGAAGCAACCGCTGAAGGGGTTCCTGATCCACTAGTATCTGAAGGTGAAATACGAGTTTCTGTACCTTGACAAGAACCGTATTCACCAACTGCTGTTGGATTAGCCATAGTATTTTATTGTTAAGAAACTGCTCCTATGTTAGTAGGGCTAAGATGCTGTCTCCCATACTCTAGAGGAGTTGGAGGGTCTTTGGTAATAACCTTATCGACTGTACCAATTCCACTGAGAGTAGAAGATTGTCCTTTTTCCCTGGTAATAGTTGTAGCAGTACCTGGACGTAGTGACATAATTATTAACGTGCAGAAGTTAATTCAATAGCACCTGCAGGGTTAAGTGTACCTACACCCATTGCGAGACGTCCGACAAGTACATCACCCTGATAAAGGACTGATACGTCCCCTCCGGTTACTTGTACTTGAGGTCCAATGGCCTCAACAATACCTGCAGCATCACGCTGATAGATCAATCCACAGTGAGTAGAGAAATCACCATTGTAGCTGTTGTTCTCACCAGACACAGAGTTAACTGTACCAGCAAGGAAAGGTAGGTTATTAGAACGCTTAATCTGTATACCAGCTATTTCGACTAGACCTTCACCAGAGTTCAGGTTACCTTGTGAGTTACCATAGTCTCTGTTTAAGATGTTAGAAGATACCTGAGATACAAGAGCATAGTACTGACGTGGGTTTAGTACTGCTGTACGCCCAGTCTTAGGTAGGTTCTTCTCATCGAGAATAGCAGCTGCTTCAAAGAAAGCATCTACCAATGCTTGTGCGTTATACTCCTTAGTTGTTCCAAGTTCAATCTGAGTACCACCTGGTTCTGGACCTGGAGATGCTGTGATAGGATGAGCTTCACGTGCTGCTAGAGCAATCGTTCTGAAGACTTTCTTATCATATGCCTCAGCCAGAGCATGACCGATCTTAGCGGAGATCTCTGATCTTAATGAGTAATGGGCAAGTGTTTCATCTAAATCATATACGAAAGCACTAGAGATGAGGAGGTCATCACATTGGATGGTCTTCTCAGCTACTGGAGGATCGCCTGATCCGAGGATTGGCTCACCAGGAGTATGATAAGCTGCTTGCATACGTCCCGTGAAGATGAACTGTAATGATTTACCGTTCTTTAGGGTACGTCTTTGCACGGTTTCACGTGCGATAGTTGCTGACTCATAAGCTTTAAATAGCTCTCCTGAGAACAGCTTCAAATAGGTTGCGTACTTGGTATCATATGCAACTGATCCTGCGGTATTAGAGACCGACTTATTCAGCGCACCGAGTACTGACTGTGTGGCGTTAGCCATGTTTAGTAAGAGTTTGTATAGGTTTACACACTCTCAACGTTGAGAAAATTTTTTTCGAATTATTTGTTGTGGTCTATCCCACCGTCTAGACAGCTTAAGGGTATCCTCGTAAGGGCCGAAAGCCAATGAAAAGAGAGTCCGACTCTGAGGTGCTCTCTTTCCGAAGTAATTAGTACTTCTTATATAGTACGTGTGAACCAGCCAATAAGTGAGTTCCTGCAGCAGTACCTGTTGTGTTCCTTGCTGCAAAGACAAGATCTGCCTTAGTAGCTGCTGTACTGAGAACGTTAAAGTCCACAGTTAGTAGAGTACCAGTGGTATCAGCACCGATGTCTACTTCAAGCTCAACACCTACTCCATTAGTAGAAGATGTACCTGAGGATTCTAATGCAGTAGCTGCACAAGTAGCAGCTGAAGTAGATTCTAGTACACTAGCGATTGCTTGTGTATAGATTGTACTTGCTACAGCTGTAGTTCCATCAGACTGAGCTACAGTTCTAACGATAAACTTAAGTTCGTTAGTATTGGTTGAATCGTACCATAAAACATACTTACCTATGATCCTTTCATACCCACCTAACTTAATAGTAAGTGCAGATTGAGTTGCTAAAGTATTGGATGATAGATCAGACCCATCATTCGCTACAATAATACTTTGATCATAGAACGTACCAGTTGAATAGGCAGTTGTTCCGTATGTTGTATTGTTGGTAAAAGCCATTGTTAATTATTTAAGGAATTGACCTCACGTAGTTCCGCTACGCAAGACTTAATAGTTTTGCGTGGTTTCGCACGGTAATTCATTACGATGATAATTTACATGTAATGTTTCTATAAAGATAAAAAGGGCTAGCAGCATAAAAACCACTAGCCACATTTCATTAAGTTTAGAAACTATATTTCGCACCTATTTTAGTGCCATAGGTGTTTAAAGCATCTTCATGCTGTGAAAAAGATACTTCTCCATATACGTTTAACTTCTCAGAAGCAGCAATCGAAAGACCGCCTTTACCTGAAAGGTTAGTATCTGCTTCACCTGCGTCTACGTCAGAGAAAGCAGGACCACCTTGAATATAATATCCAAGAGAACCTACTTCACCTTCATAACCTAGATGAAGATCTGTGGTACGAGAAGTATAATCGTTACCAGTATAAGATGCGTTTGACTCAGCGTTTACATAAACGCCAGCCATTGCAGGTGTAGCCAGGGCTGAGACAGCAAGTGCTGCAAGTGCAATAGATTTCATAAAATTAAATGTTTTTTGTGTAAGTTACACCACGATACTTTAGTTTTACAGACATTGTAAATCTCCAGTACCACAACCCCGTTCCATGCTGTGGTTTCATGCGACCTTGTGAAAGGTTGAACGGACGTGATGTTTATTTGTTAGGAGGTCTTCCTGGTTTATTGTATGTTCCTTTACCTCTAGGCATATTCTGCCTCCTTAGTTGCTGCTAAGTCAAGAGGAAAGTTATGAGCATTTCTTTCATGCATTACTTCCATACCTAAGTTGGCACGGTTAAGTACGTCTGCCCAAGTAGGTATGACCTTACCACTTGAATCTACTATGGACTGATTGAAGTTAAACCCGTTAAGATTGAATGCCATAGTGCTGACTCCCATAGAGGTAAGCCATACGCAAACGACTGGGAAAATAGCAAGAAAAAAATGAAGAGAACGAGAATTATTAAAGCTCGCATATTGGAAAATTAACCTACCGAAGTAGCCATGAGCTGCAACGAT
>CEQP01069528.1_pt1 | contig 11000 bp, 3 predicted proteins | sample 356291 | NCBI WGS metagenome assembly CEQP01 (sample SAMEA2621221, study PRJEB7988) | marine metagenome | isolation source: saline water (ENVO:00002010), including | reverse complement strand
TTTTCATTTTCATTTTCATTTTCATTTTCATTTTCATTTTCATTTTCTTCATCATCGATATCTTTATCACCTTTATTGAGGGCTTTTATTTCTTCTAATAATAGTTTCCTAATATCCTCATGGGATACCTTATTCTTTGTTTCATTATTTTCATATATATCCAAATGTTGTTTTAAAATTTCTTTTACTGGTAATAATTTTCGAATGGTATTTTCAATTGATTCTTTAATTAATGTTTCCACTGTCCTCATATTTTTTTGATAATCAGAACCTATTACATAATCATCAAATAAATATGGATTTTTCCATATTTCCCTGGCCGTATTAATATAACATTTATGTATGAAATTAATTGTTTTTGGAATGACTAATTCAATATTTGATTTTTGATTTGATCCAATCGAAGTCAATATCTTAGTATGGCTTATAAATACAGCAGTAATTAAATCATTTAACCAATCACAAGAAGAGACGGTAATAATTCGATTTGTTTCTATTTCAATAACTTCATTACTCCAAGTGGGGACTTTTTCTAAAAAAGAACGAAATAATAATAGAATTGATTGACTTGGATTTGTTTGATAATAATTTTTTGATTCATCATAAATTGATTTTATACCATCGAATATTTGTGGTGTTAATATATCTATTAATTGTGATGTATATTCCATTTTAGCATGTGTAAAAATAGCATTGTTTGATGATTCATCCATTTTTTATTTTATATATTTTATTTTTCATTTTTTTACATTCGGTAAATATTAAAAATATATATCATTAATATACTTTAATACACTTTAATTATGACAGAGATATTCACAAATAATTCAAGTTTATCATGTATTAATTTAGAAATCAATAATGAATTATGGCCAAATGATTATCCTATAAATAATCGATTCTTAAAATATACTGTAAATCAAGGTTTAAGTTGGGAATTACCCCAATTAACAATTGATAATAAAGATGAAAATGATGTAAGCATTGGTTATAATCATTATTTAGTATTGAATCAGGAGAGAGGGTCGTCATTAACTGATTCAGTACCAATTACGAATAATTATTTAAGGGCCGGTTTAGGGACAAATACTGGAGGAATTGATCATCAAGGCACTGGTTTATCATATACACCTCGTGGACAAATAACAATCGGATTAAATGAAGAAGATACTGGTTTAAGTAATATTTCTTCTTATAATGGCTATGGAGCTTCTATGACAGAACATATATCTATGACATACAAAGAAATATCCATTATAGATAATAAAGATAAACCAATTTATCCTATAATTGGTGGAGCTGATTTTAATAAGTCATTATTTACTTCTTCAAAATTAGATCATCAAGGTCTAAAACTAATGGAAAATGGTAATTGGATTCATTCAGATAGTTTATCAACAATATTATATAATAAGGGGTTATACTCTCCATTAATCAATGGTGATTTAATATTCCCTTGTAATCATACAAATACATCGATTGGATCAAATAGTGGAGATATTCAAATTAATAAGGAAAAAAAACAAATCACTGGAAATATGGTTAGTCATAAAAATATTAGTAAAGATTTATCATTAAAAGAAGGTTATTATAATAATTGGGAAATAGAAACCAACACGAATGATATAATTACAAATCATATAATTGAAGAATATAATGTTGGTTACTCTAAAATATATGGTAAATTCGATGATAATAATACACTCCAGGATAATGAAAATACATTTAACAAAACAAATGATTATTATTTAGGATGGAATCTAGTTGTATATAATCATACTCGATTTAAGGTTAGTAATGTCATTGAAGAAACTATACCTTGTGGAAATACAATAATATTAACACCCCCATCCCAATCTCAATCTTCAGATGAGGTAGTAATTACATTAGATAAATCAATCTTATCTGGATCACAAGAGATAGAATTAGATAATATCCGACATAATATAGATGGTTATACTATAAGTCTGGGCGGCTTGCGGATTGATCCGACCTCTGGAGGCACACCATTAGGTGAGGTGGCTGGAGATGGCGATTATTTTAAGGATGATAGCGCAGGGGGTGGACCCAGGATAAGGCTTTCTCAACAACAAGCGGATGTTTTATATCAGATTCCTGTTGGTACAATTGTAGAAATAACTAGTGACAACTCGGATCCTCCCTTCAAGGAAAGAGCGATTATTAGAGGAGAAGGGGATGTATCCTGGGAAGCGAATGGTAATATGTCCTCCGATATCCGTAAATTACCTGCTTCAGAATACGAAGATCCTGGTTTTGTATCAATAATCTACCTTCTCCCCATTGATAATACGGGTGATTGGACTAACTGGGCCGACGCTGAGGGGGGGCTTCGAGCCGGTTCCATAATATCACTATGTGGTTTTAGTCCTGATACAACCGTTACTGGAATTGACACTTCTTTAATAGATAATAATTATACTGTTACATATAGCGGTATTCCAGAGAATACAACTGTACTTACACATACTCAAAATAACGATACGGGTGATACTATCGAACTGAATAATAGAACGGACAATACGATTATAGTCAGTGATACTTGTATTCAGTTTACTCCATTAAATGGTGGAACATCGATTATCAAATATGTAAAGGATAATGTACCAATTGGTACAAAAGAAATAAAATTAAAACCCCCCTCAGCGCCTACTTTAAATAATTATATTGTTTCCATTCCTTCATTAACCGCCAAGTATTTAGATCCTAAAGAATCAGTTCGAAGTTGGGATCTCACAAATGAAAATGATAATATGTATTCTTATTTACCATTTCAATTAAAAAATACAGAATTTTATTTATCAACGCAAAATAAAGAATCCGTAGATGGTATTATATATGGTGAAAAAAGAGGTCAAATGGATGGTGAACTTCGATTAGCAAATTACCATGGGAAAAAAGAAAAAGGATTCTATATAGGATGGGGTATATATACCTGGGATCCTTTAAAGATTTATTTAAATAAAAGGACGGTCGGAACAATTAATAAGGATAGTATTATAAAAGCGATTCATTTCAAAAATGGTGAAGAAACAGTTATATTAAGAACAACATCTGAAACAGTTATTGGAAGTTATATTATTAATGTTGAATCATACAGTAATTATGATAATTTAAATAACTATACCCTTATTATGGTAGATCGCCGTGGAATAAAACTAATATCTTCGCCATTCGAAGATGATACACAAATTAAAGTACCATATGGTATTATCCAATCATATAATCCATCTACATTTGGTATTCAGGTTAAACTTAATGAAGTATCATTTAATTCGAACGCTGGATCTGAATACTTATTAGTACCAAAAAATATGATGAGTAATAATAAATTAAACTTACATAATAATTATTATAAGGGTTGGACAATTACAGTTGAACAAGATAAAATACAAGATGGATATATTGATGGTGGTATAGGGTTCTCTGGTAAAGGGGGGTCTGAACCCATGAAATATTTAATTGATGAATATTTATCGGAAAATAATGAAGTAATAAATTATTTATCATCTGAAGAATTAGAGAATAAAATTACAGGACATGTTCCAGGACTTAACACGGATGTTTCGAATCTTTTATATCTAAATCTCCCAAATGATCTAACCATAAAATCATTTAATAAGATGGTTATAAAAGACTATTTTAAGGATTGGATTATAAGAATATGGAACGGTGGTGAGGGGAGTACCCCCTCTCCGAATCTTTATATGGCTTCAATTTCCTCACCTCCAACTACATTTGTAGGGATAATTAAAGGGAATAGTGAGATTAGCTCTGGTAATGAGACAAATGATATAAGTATCGTTGTTGATTGGAGTCAAATAACTGAAGGCAATTTGACGCCTCTAGAAGGAGAGGGAGGGCTCGGACCAAATACTTTAGTAGGATGGTGGTATAATATAACATATAATAATGATATCACAGTACTTTCTAATATAGAACGTGAACAAACATTACATAAAGATAAAATTTATAAAACAATTGAAGCAAAAGCATTTCAGAACTTTAATACTGATATGTATCCTTCTCGAATTAAAGGACTACTTCGAACATATAAACGTTCAAATGAATCAGAACAATCCTCTCATGGCGGAGTGGACTCTATAGTAATTACAAACTCTGGATCCGGATATAGTAATCCCCCTACATTAACATTTGATGAATCTCCATCCGGTTCGGAATATACAGCCACAGCTACATGTACATTATCATCTGGACCGATTGATACAGTAAATATAACATATAGTGGGGAGGGATATACAGGTGTCCCCGATATAACATTTGATGAGTCTCCATCTGGTATAGTATATACAGCTACAGCGACATGTACATTATCATCTGGATCTATTGATACAATTAGTATTACAAATAATGGGGATGGATATATAACAGCCCCTACATTAACATTTGAAGCCTCTCCATCTGGTTCGGAATATACAGCGACAGCGACTTGTACATTATCAACAAATGGATCTATTGATACAATAACTATTACAAATAATGGTTCGGGATATATAACAGCCCCATCAATTACATTATCCGAAGTATTAAATGGGGCATCATTAACTTCTGTTATCGATACAAGTTCCAATAATATCTATATCGGAGGTACAGACCGTGTTCAATTTATTCTAAATGATGACGTAGCTAATAACGAATCATGGACAAATCATTATAAAGATTACAGTCCACCCTCATCAATTGATAATTATTATAAAGGATGGCAAATAAATATCGGTGGTTTTTCAACAAATGAGTCCAATACTCAAAAAATAAGAAATATAATTCACTATGATGGAGCTAATAAAATAGCTACACTAGATGGAGATAACCTTATAGATCCTTTCGAAATCGAAAATATAAATGGAAATATAAACAATATAATTAGAGGACCCTATATATTAACAAAACGACTAAATCAATCCGAATATTTTAATGGTTCAGAACTTTATATCAAACGTTTAATAGTTATTAAAAGTGGTAGTGGATATGATGGAGGAAATGATACAGGAAATGGAATTACAATTGATCAACCATCTTTATTAACTAGTCATGGGGGAGAGGGATATAAAGTCGCCCCTACAATAACATTTGATGAATCTCCATCCGGTTCGGAATATACAGCTACAGCGACATGTACATTATTATCTGGATCTATTAATACAGTAAATATAACATATCGTGGTTCGGGATATATAACAGCCCCTACATTAACATTTGATGAACCTCCATCGGGTTCAGTAGCGACAGCGACTTGTACATTATCAACAAATGGATCTATTGATACAATAACTATTACAAGTAATGGTTCGGGATATACAACAATCCCAAGTAACTCTATTCCTGTACATCATTTCCGCCGTTCCACCCCTGGAGCATATGATTTTGATATGGATAATACTACGGGGATTTCAGGAAATTTCATCGAGTGGAAGGATCCTAGCGAGGGCGATAATAACCTAACAAAATTTCGTTTAGACCCGAATTCTAATCCGTCGAATGATTCAAATACCTATATTGGTAATTATATTCTAATAAATACAAATTATGCTTATGGAGAAATAACCGCATATACAGTAACTGATTATGAAATCACAGTTAATTGGGACCCCACCCCAACCCCCCCTGGATGGAGTGATATTCAAAATCAAGCTGTCAATGGAGCCCCCGAATTCTATAAATTATATAAATTAGGAGGAATCGCCCTTGGAGATAATATCCCTATATTTAAGGGTAATGGATATACAACAAAGCCAGATGTTAATATATACGCAAGTACTGGGGAAGGGGCGGAAGCGATTGCCTCCATCGGAAAAAGTAACATCCCCCTTGGTACATATGTTACAGAAAAAGACGCTAAAACAATTACATTATCAAATAATCTAGCCACAAAAATACAAAAGGATACTCTACTAACATTTACACCACCCAATTCAATACAACTAAATACTCTAATAGTATCTGTGAATAATTTAGAAGATATTATAATAAATAAACCTTTACTATATGATTTAACATTGAATACTATAGTAAATATTACATCCATTCCATTTAATACTAAAATAAAAAATGGTAAATTAGTAAATGGTAGTACAATAGAGAATTATTATAATAATTGGACATTTACAATTAGTATAAATGGGTCAATTAAAACAGGAACCATTTCAAATTATAGTACCAATAGGGATATTACACTTGGGTCAAGTGATGACGCTTATTATATAACAAAAATTCATGATGATGTAGAGCGTGATGTGACACTTAAATATAAAATTGACCTAACAGTGAGTTCCGGGGTAAAAGGTTCATATAAAATATCTCTTGTAAGTCAAATTGATGATATATCATTAAACAATCGTGGCAATAGTTCCGGAACCGGATTGAAAACGAATTATATTATTTCAATTACCGATGAAGAAAGAAATTATCTAGTACATCCACATACTTCTGATTTAAATAAAATTGAAATAATATCAAATCAAACTAATATTGAAAGAATCATTGGTTGGTTTGTTACATTTAATAATGATAAAAAATATAAAATTTCATATGAAAACTATACCGGACAAATATCCGGCTCAAACACATTATCCAATTTATCAAGTAATATTAATGATTTTTATAAAGGATGGACCATTATAATACCAAATGAAGATATAGATAGACACCGTTGTACTACAAATATAACAGGATATACATACAGTAATACAAATCAATTTAAGATAACTACCGAGGATAATATAACAACTAATGTAAATGCGAAATATATATTAATCCCTTCAAAAAATATTAAATATGGATCCAATTCATATAGTAATATTACAAATAATAGTACAGAATTTAAATTAATATCACCATATAATCAAATCGAAGATAGTAATGTATTATTTGAAGAAGGAGGGTTTATCTCTAACTATCAATTATCGGAATATTCAAGTTCAACAAATCATTATTATAATAATTGGAAGATAATGATATACCCAACAGTCTCACCTGAGAATGATAAAATAATATTTCATTATTTAAATAAAGATTATACAATCATATTAAAACAAGGGTATTATGACCCTATAGAGTTAGCGGAAGAATTAAAAAATAGATTCGTTGAACTTAATATAGCTGGTCTGGAGATTCTGGAAGTCACATATACTAATAAAAAAATCACAATTATAACAAATAATAATTTTACTCTTAAATGGAAGACAACTTATGACCTTTATAAGAGTAAATCATATATTTTATTCGGATTTAATAATTCAGATATTCCTTCAACAGATAATAAAATTGTATCACCAAATGAAGTTTCATTATATACTTCTTCTCGAGGAGAATGCTCAATAATTGATAATTATATTGATAATATATTATACATAAATTGTCATCGTCATTATGATAATATGAAAGCAGTAAGTACAACTATTAATGAAAATAGTAAATATAAGTTAGTCCCTCCAAACCATACAAATGGTAAACTAAAGGTGATTTATCATGGTAATATTACTGAATATCGATTAGAAAAAAATAAATGTATTTTATTAGATAATTATTATATTGGTTGGATAATTATTGTAACAAGTAATGGTGTTAAACAATTTTCATATATAACGAATTATGATAAAACAACCGGGAGGATTGAAGCTCCTTCTTTAGATAATTCAAAATTACGATTAAATGAATGTCAGTATTTCCTTAGTAAACATTTTCATCGCCAAGGAATACTACAGACATTCAAAACAATAATTATTCCAGAAAGAGGTGTAAATACCTTATCGATTGAAGGATTTACTTCATTAAATAATAATCATCCAATCGAAATAAACCTAAAATTACTAGGAAATAATCTATCAAATATAGATGATTATTATAATAATTGGACAATATCTATTTATATAAAAGATTTGATGTTTAATACTCGAATTATTAAATATAATGGTACTTCTAAAATAATTGAAATTGAGGATTTTGATTATGGATTATTAAAGGATTATATTAGTACCAATACACACTGTACTTATATTCTATATAAACCACAAATTATAAAATTATCATATGATTCTATACCGATTAATGATTTCTATAAAGGTTGGACAATATCCGTAAATACCGATGGAATTATAAATACATCCATTATTAATAGTTATAATGGAGAGACCCGTGAAATAGTCGCTCCAAACTTGTTAAATCCGATAAATGAAAAAAGTTCATATGAACTAATTGAACATACAGAGGGAGTCCTTAAAATAAATAATGATCATGGACCATTTCAATTGTCTAATTTATCAAGTTCAATTAATAAATATTATAATCAATGGAATATATCATTTATTAATAGGAGTACAAATATTGTCGAAGGAACATACTTAATTGAAAACCATCAAGCTGATGAGGAATTAAATATCAATCGAATTTCATTGGCAGACTTTAATTGGATAGGGTGGGGGAAAGTGAATATTATAGACGCTGGTTCAGGATATCAGACCACCCCTATAATTACATTTAGTGATCCCGAAATTACCTCTGGGAGAAGGGCTATCGCAGAGGCGTCCATCGACGGGGCGGGCTCAATCAATGATGTTACTATACTAGATAAAGGGTCGGGATATATAAGTCCACCATCAATTACATTATCCGAAGTATTAAATGGGGCAGAATTAACTGCTACTATTGGAACAGACGCTACTAGTGACCTTGTAGGAATGGAACATAAATATAAATTATATAGGGGGTCACATAATACTAATATAGGATATAGAAGTGGAATAAATATTAAGAATGGTTCTCGTAATATTAGTATAGGTAGTAACGCTGGTCCGGAACTATTAAATGGAAATGATAATGATAAAATTTATATAGATTCAAGTGATATACCTCTCGGAGATAAATCATTTATATATGGTAATATGACAAAAGGAAGTGAGAAGTTAAAAATAAATGGAACATTAGAAGCGAATGTATTGACTGTTCAAGGTAATACTTCTCCAGATAATCCAGATTATTTACCAAATGGGACAATTCGATATCATTCTTCAAAACTACAAGTGAAAGTAAATGATATATGGAGAGAGATATCCTTAGTTTGAGTATAATAATCCACCCATTCCCTCCATTATCCTTAATATATTATAATTCCTAGCATATAGATTAAATGTATAATTATTATATGATTGATCCCCTGTAAAACTAAAAGTTACATTATCAATCCTTGAAAAATTACAACTACCGGTTGGTTTATGTTCTTCTGGTTTTAGACAGAAAGAATACATATAAATATGTTTTGCAGGGAATGTATTATCACTTACTAATGGTTGAAGTGTTCTAAAATAAGTCGCATCTTGAGGTTCAAACCTTTCAATACCATTAAACAAGATGGTGGCTTCTCTAAAATGTTCATATTCTTCGATTGTTTTAATGTATGATTTATTAACTGTTTCGTGTATATCATAATTTAAATAGTCATTTCCATTCTCCCACTCAACATCATTTGATGTATTTGCGGTATGGTTTATTTTTACATAATCATTTATTTCTTTATTTGAATTATTATTTTGAATAACCCAGTATAAAGACTTGACAGGATGATTTAATGAAATATGTATGTTATTTTGATAGGGCTTCCTAAGGACTTGTATTTGTTCTATTAAATATTCATGCGTTTCTTGAGAAAACCTTCTCCTTTCATCTTTATCAAGTAAGATGTAATTCCCCCATAATTTAATACCTGGTTCCTTTAGACTATTTGTGGGTGCGGTGACTCCTTCACTCATATTAATAATATTTCGAAGGGATCTAAAACTTATATTTATTTTAACCTCATGATATTGTAGGGCTATTAATGGTAGTGATTGGGAAACATCCTTACAGAACCAAAAAAGGAGAGGTACGAATAATTTTATAGGTTTAGGTGTCTTAATAGTTGTATCATAAGTTGAATGATTATTCACAATGTAATCAAGTCCCGAATTATTTGTATGGTTTAATTGATTCATTATATCTAACCATTTACCATCCTGTTTATCAATAACCTTTTCACCAATTAATAACTCAATATCTTTTATGTATGAATATGCTGTATTGTTTGAATAATTACACCAGTCCAATCCCGCCTGCGGAGCGGTGATGGCTGGTTGTAAAGGCATATCTATTTCTAGATACATATTACTTAGTAAATCACCCGATCGATTAATTGTATAATTTAATTTAAAAGCATTTTGTGAAATAGTTCCATTGTGGGTTTGTTTAATACATTCCATTGAAAAATTAGTATGTCTTCTATATACCGACTTAAAGTATGAGAATTCAGGATTTCCTGTTAGATATATATCTTGTCCACCAAATATCACTAATTGTAGTGTTCCACCCCCCATTATAATAATATATAACCTATATTATTATATTTAGGTAATTTAATATATATTTTATTTATTATAGTATAGAATGAATAATAGTTGTCTTATTATTATTTTAATTTTTATTTCCTTTTTATTATTTACAAAATCAGATACTATTAATAAATCTGAAGACCGTTTAAGAATAGAATTAGGATATCCTAAAGGGACAATTATTGAAGGGATACATTATGATTCCAGTAATATGGGACCCATTGATGATTACCCCGATTGGTATGACCCTCCTCAAGGAAATCCTCTTACTCAATCAGGTTATCGTATTAATCAAGTTTAGATTATTGAAAATAGATGGACAATACCTCTCTCCAAATGGAGGAAGAGGGGCCTTTCGGCACGGGCGTGGAGGGCCGGTGAGGCTATCTTATTGTATACATTTTTCACATACATTTATTCAATTGACATAGTTGAAATACTTTACTTTCATATTAATTAATTCTATCAATTTTAACATTCGACATAACTTGGTAGAGCAGGAGCAATAAATGGATAATGTTTATTTATAATATTGTAGTCTCCAAGTAATTCATCATGTTTTTGAATATCTTTCATAGCAATTACAGGGAAGGACTTGTAGTT
>CEQP01029363.1_pt1 | contig 11001 bp, 8 predicted proteins | sample 356291 | NCBI WGS metagenome assembly CEQP01 (sample SAMEA2621221, study PRJEB7988) | marine metagenome | isolation source: saline water (ENVO:00002010), including | reverse complement strand
GAACGAGCGGGTGAACGAGCGGGTGAACGAGCGGGTGATGGTGTAGGAAGCGTGTGGGCCACGGCCAAGAGAGACTTGTTTGCAGAAAACACACCCATACATCTACACACATGCGGATCGTCAAACACGCATTATTTTCTTGACAAACAACGGTGGGATCGCATTTCCAATAGCCGTAATGGCATCATTAATCTTGTCTGGGAGGTACACGTCAGGCGAAAACGATTGAAGAATGAGCTGTTCTTGGGGGTTGAGCTCTCGTATATGACAATAGTTCTTGTCTAGCCAAGCGTGTGGGTGGCGCGATGTGCATGTGTATGCAACCGTATCGATTGGCTTGACATCACCCTGGCGGCCGGTGCTTCCATTCTTAGGAGTCATACCAATACTCGCGCGTAAATAAACAGCTTCCTTTGGAGGTTTGTGCGCGCCGACTAACACGTCTGTCACAAGAGGAGCGTCTGCGCGCAATGACTTGTCGTGCCTTAGTCGCTCAATGATCGAAGGTGATCCTGCGAGTGCACGGTGTCGTGTTTGTGGCACACCGTACAGTTCCATCCAACAATGTTGCCAATCAAAAGTTTCTGGCCGCATGTATTGAACATATTGAAGCATCCCGCGAAGTTCAGGAGCAGATACCTGTTCCATCGTCCATGTTGTCGGCTTGAGGCGTTCTGTAAGTCTCACGTACCAGGACACAAGCTCCAGTCCCATCTCGGGATTAATCCCGTTGCTTATCGCGCGTATGCGAGACAGTTTCTGACATGGAGGTGACCCATGAAGATGCCATTCCACACCAGGCGGCACATACTTTTCGATGAGCTGAACCAACCGAGACTCGTTCTCGTCGCCCAGTTCCATCTGCACGTGGACCGCGTGTGGATGGTTGGCAGCGTGTGCGCGCAACACTTCCGACCACGAATCGACACAGAGAACGACCGTGTGTCCAGCATCCACAGCACCCTGGGAGAACCCACCCAGACCGCAAAAGAGGTCGACGATGGCTTTACCTTTGATCTCCTCTGGCTTCAACGGGAGTTTCTTGTCGATAACAACAGTGGAAGCAACGGGGGCTACTTTCAACGTAGCCTCCAGCGTTGCCTGCTTGGTTTGTTTTGGTGGTTTTGGTGGTTTTGGCGGTTTTGGCGGTTTTGGCGGTTTTGGTGCTTTTGGCGGGGTGTTTGTTTGAATATACATGGAAGGCGAGTCTCTACCATGCAAGTATTCGCGTTCACTCACTTCCTCGTGTTTGCGTTTTGCGTTCACCTTCACACCAGACATTTGTGCTATCAAGTTGCCGCTAAACAACTCTTCTGGTGTCAATGTGCGGGTGTTTTTAGTAAACCAGATGTTATTTAGCGATGTCATCGTCCTCCTCGTCGGACGATCACGGCGGTGTTGGTCGGATGTCAAGTGAGCCGACTGGTTCTGGTCCAAACGACAAAAGTATCACACCTGACATTGAAAAACTCGCGCGTGGAGTAAGACGAAAGTTTCAGGGTACCGATTTATCTACTCCTTTGGCAGTAGCCGATCATAAAAAGGCTCTCGATTCTATGCTTTTGATACGCGACGCACTTCTCCGTGGAGAAGAAGCAACAAACGAAGCGAGGATGAGCCTCACGTGCGCTGGTGTCGCTTTATATCGCCGCATCGCAATCAGTCACAGCAATTCTGACACACACGAAGATTTTCAAAGTTACGAGACATCACTCGCATTGCTTTTTGTTCTCCTATGCATTGCATCGCCCTCGTTGAAGAGTACGACTTTTACCTTTTCCAATGGCACAACGACCACGACCAAAAACGAGATTTCAAAATGGGAGGAGGGCACGATTGACGCAACAATGCGCGTAGCGAATGGCACATTCTGCGATGCGAGTGTGAATGCAACAGCATCTGTATCACACATCCCTGGGCAGATATGCCAGCTATGTATACAACACATAAACGCACGTGGCAAAGAGGCGTTACTGTCCGATTTTAAAAGGTATGGCAGCATATTCTTTCGATGCTCCGCGCAGTCACTGATGGCCGCATTGCTTTGCTCCGCTCAATCGCCATCGTCATCGCCTTTTGATGGAGAACGCGATTTCCTGAGCCTTGGGGTTGTCGACTTTATGAAGACAGTAAACACAAACGAAGACGAGCGACTCTCCTCCATTGCTGAATGTGGCGAGAGCGAGAGTGGTCAACAGGTGTTGCGAGACCTGATTCTCTCTTTCCGATTGCCTCGTACTGTCGTCGGAGTGCGGAGAACATTGCTTCTGTCGAGAGAATCCAACAAACAAGCGACCGAGCAGTATTCCAGTATCCTCGGCGACGCCCACGATTGCGCGTTGCGTGGATGCAAGTGGTCCTATGAAAAGGATGAAGATATTATCCACAAGACGTGCGCCTTATTATCTGGTGTCGCAATCCAGTTGTGTCGTGATTCACATTCTGTGCGGAAGCACGACTCGTTCCAAGGTCGTGTGGAACTTCCGTTTCTCGAAACACGCAGAGATGTTATGCCTGGCGTTGCAAGGCTTGCTCTCATTGAGCACACGGGAGAGTGGGTTGTTTTCAGCCTGTCATCGTCACAACAACCAAAGGTCATGCTGAAAGCATCGGGATTTGATGGCTTCAAATCGGCAATATTGCTTTTTTCCTCTAAGATTGTTTAGTGTCTTCTGTACTTACTACAAAAAAACCCACGGTCGCTACCATCACAACCCATCACTTCTCATTTGGATCCCAGTCCGAATCATCCTCCGCCTGTCTCGTTCCAATCTGGTCTTCAAGACAAGTCTCGTCCTCTTCGTCCTCTTCACCCTCTTCGTCTTGACTATCGTAATCCGCCAATTGCTCCGACAAGGGCGACGGCTTTAATGGCGGTGGAAATATGACGTGCTCTCCATCTTTCTGTATCATACTGTACTTCTCACCCCTGCATATAGTGCACTTTGGAAATGCACTTTCTTCCAATAAGGCGCTCTTGATGTAAAAGAACATGCAGAATGCACAGACATTAACAGTGCACGCCCCCTTGCACGGAAGGCCTTTACAATCCAGAAGCGGCGGCGCGCGTTGTGTCTCAGGTATAGCGTTTAAGCAAATTGTGCACGGAAACGTTTCAACGGAGTCGGCCGTCGGGGTCCATCGTGGCTGAACGTCATCGGTAGTCTCCATTGCATGGCACTTACGGCAAAGCCATCTTTCCTGGTCTGGTTGCTTCCCTGGTCGCTCGCAAACCCAATGATAGAAGAACCCGCAAGGACCGTCACATTGTTGTAGAAGCGCGGCAGATCCTCTGCCGTCAACCCTTCCACGATGCCTTCCCCCAAACCTCCGCTGTACTTCACATTCTTTGCTCTGACATTGATGGAAGATCGGATGATTAGGGTCCATGAATGACCTCATTTGATCAAAAGCCGATGCCATGATATCCGCTTGCCGGTGTATGGCCGTGCCTCAAGACCAGCCTCGGTTGCAAACCAAATCGTTCGATCGTTCTTTACTCCACACTTTGCGTGGGCCCGGGGTACACAAACACGTGGTTCGGTTTAGAACGTTTCTACTTACTAAAACCCGTAATATCTTTATCCCCCAAACCTCTAAGATTTAAGATTCTGAGCCCTTGCCGCCTTTTGCACTCTCTGGGCCAATCGAATTCGGTGCTCGCAAAGCGCCTCGGCTTGCGCATCCGTGTGCGCCGAAATGTCCGTTACTCCCTCGATGCCCAAACCTTTGGCACCTTGCCGGGCTTCCAGGATGTGACAAACCAGCCTTGAGTATTCCGCCTTTTCCAATGCCGGTTGGATTCCCAGTTTGCGCGCGTCTTGTGTGAGCGTTGCAAAGTCGTCGATTGTCTCTCCAAACATCGTCTTTGGTAACGGCTCGCGCTCGATGCGCGAATGTTGGAAGGTCTTCAGATATGCAGCAGAAAACGTGTCCAATGCCAGCGAATTCCAAGCAGATTCAAACGACAATGCAAAATCTGGTACTTCGAGCATTGCTTCCAACACAAGACCGTGTGCCGCCGGGAATTGAGCCTTGACAGATGCCAGAAGAATCGACGACATTAGCACACGACTGCAAGTATTCACAGCGGACTCTGTTGTGTCCAAACGTTTGCAAACGCGATTATCATAATCAAGTAGTCTGGGCACACCAGCAACAGGATCGAAACGCCGTGTGTAAAAGCTGTGACCGTTTAATATCCACTCCCCATCCTCATCTTCTTCGCCCAAATCGCCAAACTCACCACCGTCTTCTTCGAGGTGAGGCACAAAGGCAATTGTGGATGGCGACATGTTAAGCTTGAGGATGCTCAAATCTGCCAACTTTTTTACCTTGACGCCAATTGTTTCCTTAACGGCGTCCTTTATGGAGGCACGCGCAGCTGCCAGATTCTCTTCGGGAGATGCTGCACTGTACGCTCTCAGCATGTCGTGCAGGGTGAAGGTGTGAATTTGCGAGATGACAACCGACGCGCTTACGCGTTTGGACGCGCCAGACGCAACCGCCACCTCTGGCGAAATAGCATCGCCAGTCACACACAGCTCTGATGCTGGATTCAAATGCCTGGCCGCCTCGTAATCATCGGCACTATGCACAAGAGTTGCCGCAAATACAGCAGGCGCAATCTCGTGTGCTGCGGCTTCGGCCTCTATAAATATGGAGGTGCTATGCGCGGTGACCTGCGCATCGATTGTAGGTTCTACGTATCGGTTCATGCTTGGCTGCACACCGTACGTATTGATGTGGACAGTCACGCCATAGTGTAAGAAAGCGTTGATTTTGCCCTTTTCAACGCCCCATTGCGCTCCAGTGGGCCACCAATCAAAGGCGCGCGAGGGCTCGCCAGCAATCCGATACTGAAAACGACGGTCCCGTCCGTTTGCATCGGTGCGAGTGATTCTTGAATCTCGTTTGCTTGCGGGTGTCTTGGACAGCCAGTTGAGCCACCAATGGGCTTGGCCTGCAGCAGTATGTGTATTTAAGGCCAGTATGCGCTCACTGGGGCGATTGGAGAGTCCTGGCATCAACGGAAGACCCGATACCACACCTCGTTTCTTTCCAAGCAATTCTGCAATTTTCTTGGTGACCTCCTGGTGCCTTCGAACCAAATGTGAATCACATCCCAACGCTTCCTTTTGAAGTTGTGTGGCCGTGGGCGAGTCCACGCATTTGCGCAAAGAGTCGTTCGAAGGAGGTGTTGGCGTGGGAGGTGAGCAACCTATGCCAGCTCCTGTATCTTCCAATTCTCCATCTCCCACATTATCGCCATTCACCCACTCCCTTTTCTCTGGTGTTTTCAATCTCAAAAGTCGATGCATGCAATGGGGCAAAGGCTCGAGTTGATGAGACGGTGGCATCCCAATTTTGCGTGTATTGGTGACACGCTTACTTTATAATGCAAGATGGGATCTTATTTCACCAACTAGCGCTTCGCTCACTCACAACACCCATAGCACCAACCAACACAAAAGAACAAGCTCATCAAACGACCCCCCTCGTCGGAACGCCATCAACCAGTGTAAACAACTTCCGAGTGTTGTTCGAATTAACAGAATGTTGTGGCATAGGAGGAAAATTGCCATAAGCATCCTGGACTTCTAACGGCATTGTCGCCTCGACCAATTTACTGGCGCGCCGCCACATCCCATTTCTGTTGTTGGTCTTGATATCCTTGCCGTCCACATAACAGTCTGCCATCGCCAATTTGTCGCTGTGCATATCATAGATCGCGGCGTCTATGGATCCGTACGCCACGAGGTGCTTGATTTCAACTCTGCCAGTAATCGGAGATCTCTGTCCCATTCGATGAATACGTTTCATGCATTGATATAGGTGTGCTGGGGCATACGAGACAGCACCAAAGAACACCATAGCTTCGCATCCTGGAACCAAATGTAAGCCTACCCCTCCTGCCTTGATACTCAGGAAGAGTATGGCATTTTGGGCACTGAGAAAGTTGTCGATGGACGAGCGGCGGAGTTTGGTGCTAAGTCCACCGTGGTACAAGTGAATATTACCAAACTCGTTGCCGTGTGTTTGGTGTATGTACAAAGCCGCCAATTTCAATGCCGTCACGTGCTCCGATGCGCATATGATCAACCGGTGCTTCTTCTGTCGAAGGTTCTTGATCTCCTCGCAGAGGGCAGGTAGCATGTTTGTCCGATTGTCTGGGCGGATCGCCTCTTCATACAACGAGCCTTCCATCCCCTCCATACCTTCCATCCCCATGACCCCCTTTACAGTTGCCACCTTCTTGGCCTCTTTCATATCCTCAATCTGGTTGGGCTCATCAATCTCTTTCTCATCGTCTTCATTGTTATCGCCCTCGTCACACTCGTCGTCCTCCTCACCCCCCTTCACTGACTCTTCCTCCTCGACTTCCTCTTCCAAGTCCCCAAAGTCGCCGTCCTCGTCATTCTTGGCTGCCTCCGCCTTCTCCTTTGCTTCCCTCTTTGCCGCATGCCTCTCGTCCTTCTCTGCCTTGACAATTTTAGCTACAGAGTCGTTGAATATTTCGGCGCCATTTCTCTGTATGGCCAACAATGGCGAGATGGTGAACTTTTGTAGTTTCTGTTGAAGAGCGATAAGCTTGGCCCTGTCACCATCGTTCTGTTCGATGCCATTCCTATAATTGTCCTTGATTCTCTTGTTTGTTGCACGCGCGAGGCTGAGTGCGCGATTATACCTCTTGACGTATTGGAGTGGCACATTGACTTCGAAATTGATAGCTTCGCGCTTCAAAGGTGGCAAGTTAAGAACGCTTTCCTTTTCGCGGCTGTAATAGCAAGGCTGTCGAAACGCAACCGATGTCGCTTCCGCCAACTTACCTGGCGTACCGTCGTTCCAACTGCAACGCAACCGAAAATTGGGAAAGGTCGATGGGTATTGCAACGCCAAGCATATGCCCGCATAATCGACCTCGGAATTGACAATTGGCGTCCCGGTTAAACCAATACGCCGCTGTGAAAGTCGGCAGATTTGCATGACGGCGTCGCATCGCGCAGTCGTGTCGTTTCGTTCGCGATGTACCTCGTCAACAATGACAACATCGTATCCTCTGAAAAGTGGATGGAGCGTTGCCTTCTTGTTTTCATATCTCTTATACTGCCCATTGATTGCCTCATAATACGCCTTTTCAACCTTTCGAAAGCCATATTCTGATCTATGAGCGGATACCACTAGCCCCTCGGAGACGATAATAACCTTGGCACGCTCGATGGCATCACGCGTAAGATCCTTCAGCGCCGTTGTGCTCAAGATGTCTTCGGAAGCGACACCCAACCACGACATCGCCTCCGAACACCAATGGTCTCTGACACACGACGGAACAATCACAAGCGTATGAGGAAACGGTCGGAGTGGATTCTTCTTTGCCATCGAGACCATCATCAAAGACGTTGCCGTCTTCCCAAGACCAGCCTCGTGCGCAAGCAGATATGACGCTTGCCAGTTATCCCTATCGAGTTTTTCGAGTCTGCGACATTCATCCTCGAATGCACCAACCGCTTGAAGTTGATGCTTCATCGGTTGGCGGTACACACCATTCTTATCACGCATCACGAATTCAGCCTTCTCTAGCCGCGCAAGCGTTTCCAAGCACTCCAATGGCAGGTTGTCCGAATTGTGTTTCTTCGTCTGAGTGGGTTGAGCAGTCTTGTCCGATTGTGGCGACGGTGGAATCGTATGTGTCTCCGCACGGCTAGGATAGATCGTCGAAGCGTTCAAGAGGATGGAAGTCGGACGTTGTGGTGGAATCATACGCCCTTTGTTTCTCTTACCTACAGGCAACGCATCTCGCTTCTGCTTTTCTGCCTTTTCCGCATTGTCACGTGCGCGTTTGAACGACGCACGTGCTTGTTCTTTGTGCGCGGCAAAGACCGCAACCGCGTCATTGTGAAGTTTCTGGCGTGTTGGGTTCGCAGAGTACATATTTGGAAAGTGTATTGCCGCGGTTAGGACGCCGGCCTTTTGCCGATCGACAAGCAGCCTGCAAATGGTCGGAACTAGCGTCGAACCGTTATCAGCACCGACAAGCACCGACCGCGCTCTTGAGCGCCAACCCGCGACCAACCCGCGACGAAGTCGCGACCGAACTGCCCACAGTAAAAAGATGAAATTTTTTCCGACCTTCTGTCGTAAGCGCTGTCGTGAACGCAACTTGCGGCCAACCCGCGGCCAACCCGCGGCCAAACTACCGAAAAGTGAAAAATTGTGACGCGACAAAAAGGCCAAGCGCGTATTATTCCGGCATTTTCTGTCGTAAGCGCTGTCGTGAGCGCATTTTGCGGCCAATCCGCGGCCAATCCGCGGCCAATCCGCGGCCAAACCGCCTGCAGTACGCACACGAGAACGAGACAAAAAGGCCAAGCGCGTATTATTCCGGCATTTGCTGTTGTAAGCGCTGTCGTGAGCGCATTTTGCGGCCAAACCGCGGCCAAACTACCGAATAGTGAAAACTTGTGACGCGACAAAAAGGCCAGGCGTGTGCTGCCTATGTGCCTATGTGCCTATGTGCCCGCTCACGACGGCGCCACGTCTCATGTTTTCAGATTTTCTATGTCAGATCAGGTCAAATACTCTACCATCCCAAACAAATTCGATAGCTTGGCAACCATCTCCAAACTCACCAGGCCATACCACGCGTGCTTTGTGTTTGCGTATGCGCCAAATCTGAGGTTCTCTGGGTTGGAGACTAGTCCAAAGTGAGCAATGCGCACAAAGTGAGCCGCGCAGACCTTGACGACGTCGGGTCGTGGTGTGGGAATCCAGCCGTCGGTTAGATCAGTTTCAATCTCACACATGACATCCGCTGCAGACATGCCGTCGTGTAAGCCGACAGCGGCGATTGAGATCATTCCGAGTGCTTGGCCCATGATTACTACATCGTAAATCGTATTGAGCTCCTCTAGCTGCTCAGCTTCATCGTTAACGGCTGCCGCATGGTAAAAGAAGAACCCGACGCTTAGCAGACGCTCGATGTCTAAGATTGGGTGATTCACGCGCTGGGTGTGACCATATATCGACCATTCGAACGTCGCATGCGGCGAACACTCCATGCACGAGTGAAAGGGAGTGAGTCTCAAAAGCTCCACCTCTAGAATGCTAATGTTCTTGTTGAGGTGCTCATTATTGATTCCACGTCCATTATTGTACCGTTCGTCGGATGTAAGGAATGCCGCAAAGATGATGGTGAAGAAATGATCCTTCCTCTCGAAAAGAACATCCGCTTTCGCCTTGTAGACGACAATAAGAACAGCGGCTAGAACCTCGCGCATTTGCTGGTCGATGCCATGATCGTCCAATAGCTCGTTTGAAAGCGCATATCTTAACACGGCAATGCAAGCAAAGAGCACACCCATAAAATCATGGCATCCGTGTTGATGAATCTGCTTCCTGTCGTGGCTCACCGAAATATCAGACCCGTATAGAATATGCCGCTCGACGAGCAACAGGTAGACGTCCCGAGTCTTGCGAATACATTCCGCCAAAAATTGGCGCGTCCTTCGCTTCCGACCTCGCCTCATAAAACACGTATTCAGACAAGGCGTCTCCGAAACGCTCTGAAAGAACTTGGTCGCAACAATGTCCCAATCCTCACACAATTCTCTGGCGGGTGTGTCAGGCGTCATCGGCGACATTGGGATGACCGGTGTTTGCGCTCTGATGTCTTGTACTGAACGTCGGGGGCTTTGGGGGCTTTGGGGGCTTTGCGGCAGAAGGTGGCCGCACTGCTTTATGGTGAATGCAAATAATGAATGCAATGGCGCGAAAACGCGAATAACGGCCTTGCCAACGCGGCCGAGTGGCCGAGATCTACCGCTATACCTGCTCTTGCACTCCTGTGAGGTCCTAATAGACTGTAGAGGTGTCATCAGGTTTGCATCTGTAAGTTTGTCATCCCATTCGTCGGCAAAGTCGTCCGCGAAGTCAGCAAAGTCATCGACAGCATCGTCCTGACCAAAATTCCAGAAGGCATTCGGCGAATACCGGCTTCGTCCTTCCTCGATCCAAGCATCTTGAAAATATCGCGACATGCGAGGCGATGTGGATGTTCTGCAACGAATCGAGAAAGCGGATCGAAGGAAGTCGAAAGCTGGTGCCAAGATTGCGAAGCGGTTGCAGAAAGACTCGAAGCGAGCCACCGAGTCGAAGCGCAATGGTCAAAGAACACTTGAGGATGAGTTTTTCAAAGTCAGTGCTGTCTATCCCAAACACTATGCAGTTCAAAAATCCCACGGATGGATCCGACCAGCACAGCTTTTAGCGAGACTGATGAAGTGTCGGTTCCGGCCACCGCGAGGTAATAGCACAGGCGCCCCAGCCGCAGAATTGCGCTTGGCGTTCCGGACTGTCGATGTATGCGGAGACAGCAATAATAATGATGCTCTCCTGATCGCTCCAACGCGTCCCGGGGTGTCGTTTTCACAAACAGAAACTATCCTGAAGATGATATGCGTCCCCTATCGCGGCCAAGTGCCCTTGTTCCAATCTTCGTTGCCAATAGATCGAGTTGCCGTGCCACTTTTCAACAACACCGCATTTCAAGTAAACAATCAACATGTATGCCATACCGTATCTTTGCAGAGAACGGATGTGGTGCATCCGAGCGGGAGTTTTCCGATCTTTTCATTGCACATTGGCGACGCCGCTGGGGGTCCGCTGGTTGTCGAGCCCGATTTCTTTGGATTATCGCGTGTGGAGTATCAAGACATACAGCGAAAGGGGGCAAAAATGCTAGGTGTTGAGCTGATGAGTCAGTGGGCATTAGGGTGATTTGTTTGAGCCCCCAAAAAAACGGCCAAAAGGCCAACTAACCAACCGGCCAAAACGGCCAAACAAACGGCCAAAACGGCCAAAGAACGGCCAAACAAACTCAACTTTCCCGCGTTGTGGGCTGTGGACGTGGGCTGTTGACGTGGGCTGTGGACGTGGGCTGTGGACGTGGGCTGTATGGCCACAATGTGCCCATATTTGGAAGGTTATGGCCGCGGCCGGGCC
>CEQP01043822.1_pt1 | contig 11005 bp, 12 predicted proteins | sample 356291 | NCBI WGS metagenome assembly CEQP01 (sample SAMEA2621221, study PRJEB7988) | marine metagenome | isolation source: saline water (ENVO:00002010), including | reverse complement strand
ATTACTTGAGGCCGAAACTAATTTAAATTCTTTAAATATAAACATCACTAACTCCCAAAAAACCATTACAGAAAAAAAATCTCAAAACTCAGATTTAAATAATCAAATTTCTAAAATCGATCATGAAATTAAAAAAAACAAAGCTGTTGATGATTTACTCCTTTCAACATCAAAAAAAATAGAGGTATTATCTGGAAATTTTCAAAATTTGAGCCTAGAAATAACTGTTTTAGAAAGAGATTTGGAAAAAAACCAAACAATTCAAAATGAAATTTTTCAATTAGAGAATTCTGTCACATCAATTCAAAATGAATTAGAAATTTATCAGGAGTTAAGCGCTGCTTTTGGAAGGAATGGAATTCAAGCATTATTAATTGAGCAAGCAGTCCCTGAGATACAAAATAATGCAAATGAATTGATTGAAAAATTGTCAGAAAACAAAATGCAGATTTTATTAAACCTTACCGGAGGCAGATTAGATAGACAAACTGGAATCCCCTCCGAAGAACTAGAGATAAAAATTTCAGATGAAATGGGAATTAGAAACTATGAAACCTTTAGCGGTGGAGAATCATTTAGAATAGATTTTGCTATTAGAATAGCACTTTCAAAATTATTAGCTTCACGCTCGGGAGCTCCTCTACCTATACTATTCATAGACGAAGGATTTGGATCCCAAGATTTCAAAGGACAACAAACTATGATTGAAGCAATACAATCAATTCGAAATGACTTCAAAAAAATAATAGTAATTACTCATATCGATAGCATGAAAGAAAGTTTTGAAGAAAAAATAGAAGTTTTCAAATCCCCTGAAGGTTCTTCATTCCAAATAATATAATTACAATGAAAACTCTTGAATCCCTTCTGCAAAAATCAATTCTACAGAAGTTTCACTTTGAATTTCCTCTTTTGTCCACCCAGGAGCACATTCCAACAATTTCAATCCTTCCTCAACAACTTCTATTACTGCTATATCTGTAACTATCAAACTCACACAAGATTTACTAGTTAAAGGAAATGTACATTCGTTAACAATTTTACTTGCACCATTTTTATCGTTATGTTCCATTGCAACAATCACTTTCTTTGCTCCTACAGCTAAATCCATACCTCCACCCACATTTCCTATACCTCTAGATGGAATCATCCAATTTGCCAGATCTCCAAATTTTGATACTTGCAATGCTCCTAAAACAGTGACGTCTATATGACCTCCTCTTATCATTGCAAAAGCATCTGAAGAACTAAAAAACGACATACCATCAACTGGGGCAAGAAACTGACCACTAGCATTAATTAGATCCTGATCTTCTAATCCATCTTCTGCCATAGGGCCATAATTTAATACTCCACTTTCACTATGATAAATTACTGTTTTTCCTTCCGGAACAAATTGAGAACATAACGAAGGAATTCCTATTCCTAAATTAACAACATCACCATCCTGCAATTCTTTTGCAACTCTCATTGCAATAATTTCTCTATTCAATCTATCTTTCATTGTTTTCTTTAATCTCCACTATTCTGTCGACATAAATCAAAGGAGTATCAATGAGAGAAGACTCTATTTCTCCTATATTTACAATTTTATCTACTTCAACAATAGAGGTTGCAGCAGCAGTAACCATGACTGAATTAAAATTTTTTGAGGTTCCTCTGTAAATTAAATTACCAAGTTTGTCAGATTTATACGCTCTAATCAAAGCATAATCAGCTTTCAATGCAGTTTCTAAAACATATTGTTTCCCCTGAAATTCTCTGATCTCTTTTCCCTCTGATACAGTTGTGCCTACTCCTGTCGGAGTAAAAAAGGCAGGAATCCCAGCTCCACCTGCACGAATTCTTTCTGCTAAAGTTCCTTGAGGAACTAGTTCCAATTCAACCTCATGTTTCGCGTATGCCTTTTCAAAAGCAGTAGGTCTTGAAGGAGAAGGAGATACCGGAAAAGATGCAATCACTTTCTTAATTTGATGGTTTTCTACCAAAATACCTATATCTACAGGTGTTTTTCCTGGTAATGTTCCAAACCCTATTACACTAGCCAAACCAGCAGTATTACTTATAACTGTTAAGTCTTTAGAACCTAGATTTCTTAAAGCAGTAATTAGATTTTGTGAAGTTCCACCAGGACCTGCAAATCCATCTATCATCAAAGTTGAATTATCAGGAATATCTGAAACAGCTTCTTCAAATGAATTAAAAATCTTATTCATTGGAAATTTCTCGCTATCATTCTTGGAATAATACAACATAAAATGGCAAAAAAGATGATCAAGAATCCTATTAACATAGTTGTATCAAAGAAAAAGCCTTGGGGAAACATAGCTATCAAATAATCTGTTCTAGGATCTAAAATCCAAAGATCATTATTAAAACTGATTTGATGAAAATATATAAACAATTTATCGAACCCTACTACTGATGCAATAGCTAAAGAACCAAAAATAATTAAAGTCAGTATTCCACCTCTAGAAACAGCATATAACAATTTTTTCAATCTATTGTTAGTTTCAAAAAACACACAATAAAACGTAGCTAAAATTATTAATACAACAGAAATTTTTTGGGAAAAATATACAAGATTTATTAATTGTTTCACGTCTTTCATATGAAGAATTTCTTTATTGTTAAACAAATTAGGGAAAAAAATATTATTTCTAGTGACTTGAATAGTTATCCATTCATCATCATTATTAAAATAATCTCGAATTTGCTTGCCGACTGATTTCAATTCTGAAGGATCTATACTTGTATAATCAGAAATTTCATATCTTTCAAATCCATATGAATACAATAGAGGTAAATTAATTACAAAAGAGGCTACAGATGTAACAATTAAAATGGGAATTAATATTGTTACAATCAATGATTGAAATATTGAAAAAGATTTAATTACCATTAATCCATACTAAATGATTAACTAATATTTTTACAATTAAAATGGAGCAAAAATGATTAGGGATTCTAAAGAAAATTTCCCCAATAATTTCAGAGGATTAATGTCTTTATTAGAGGTTCTTTTAGGGCCTGAAGGTTGTCCATGGGATAAAAAACAAACACCTATGACATTATCACCAATGTTTCTGGAAGAAAGTCACGAATTAATTGAAGCTATAGAAAAAAATGACACACCAAACACTATGGAAGAAATTGGAGATGTAATGCTTCATTTAGCTTTTCAAATTTCATTAGCTAAAATTAGTCACAAATTTAATGAAGATGACATGTTTAAAGCATTAATAGCGAAATACGTTAGACGACATCCACATGTTTTTGGCGACTCTACAGTTTCATCTGAAGAAGAATTAAAAAAATCGTGGGATGAAATTAAAAAAACAGAGAATGGAAAATCAAAACCTATATCTAATTTAGCTGGATTTCCCAAATCACTGCCCTCTCTAGCGTCTGCTCAAAAATTACAGAAAAATGCAGCCAAAACTGGATTTGACTGGAATAATATTGATGAAGTAAAAGCAAAAATTTATGAAGAAATGAAAGAAATAGAATCTGCAGAATCTTCTGAAGAACAAATGGAAGAAATTGGAGATTTATTATTCAGTGTTGTGAACTTTTCAAGACATCTATCTATCGATGCTGAGCAAGCGTTAAGATTATCTAATTTAAAGTTCGAAAAAAGATTTAATCAAATGGAAATTCTAGCGGCTAAAAATTCTGAGGATTTCACAAAATTATCTATTTTTGAAAAAGATAAATTATGGCATGAAATAAAAAACCAAGAAAAAGGTTCGTCTCACTGATATAATCGGAAAATTCTACGTGTAAAGGAAGGAAATATGTTCGCAGTATTTGTTACTATCAATATAAAAGATGGATTTGCAGACGAATTTCAAAAAGCTAGTTTTGGAGATTCTCAGGGTTCAGTAAAAGATGAACCTGGTTGTTTCAGGTTTGATATATTAAAAAATGCTGAAGTCCCTAACCAGTTTCATCTATATGAAGTTTATGAAGACGAGCAAGCTTTCCAATACCACCAAACGACTCCACATTACAAAAAATGGCGTCAAACAGTTCAACCATGGTTTGAGGGAGAAACTCAAAGAGTCTTATTGGACACTATCTTTCCATCAGATCAGGGATGGAGAGACCAAAAACCCTGTTTATTAAACTGGTAATCAAAATATTCCAGCTATCTTCTTCCAAAATATGTCTCAATAGTTTTTGTGTCAACAGTTAACAATGTGGGTCGTCCATGAGGGCAATTATTTGGATTATCAGTTATTTTCAATTCTTCAATTAAATTTTCCATCTCAATAGCTTCTAATTTATCTCCAGCTCTCACAGACCCATGACAAGCCATGGTGGCAACAATTTTCTCAAATACTGATGGAACACTCATAAATTTCCGAGAATCATTGTTAATCAGTTCCATAAAAGAATCCACAGGATCTTTTGTAGAAATAATTTTAGGAACTCCTCTGATAATAATTGAGTTATTACCAAACTCTTCCACTAAATAACCTAACGAATGAATTGTAGGTAGATTGTCATTAATAAATTCTTTTTGAATTTCATCAACTTGTAAAACAAATGGATCTAAAAAGTTTTGAATCTCAAGATCAGAATTCAAATTTCTAAATAGAATTCGCTCATACAATATCCTTTCATGAGCGGCATGTTGATCTATCAAATATAATCCATTGTATCCTTCACAAACTATATATGTATCTGAAATTTGACCGATAACTATTAGAGAATCTAGAGTTTCTTTCAAACTAGATCCATTTGAGAAAAACTCTTTATGATTTGGAAATCTGTCAAAACTTTTATTGTCTTCAATGTTTGATTTACTTATAGGCCAAAATTCTGAAATTTCAGAATTTTGGATTGAAAAATCAGGTTTAGTTTGAAAAATAGAAACCTTTTTAACTAAACTATCTGAATTTAAAGTTTTTCTAACTGATCTCTGTAAAACTGAAAAGGCTTTATTCTCATTGATTAACCTAACCTCAGTTTTTGCAGGATGGACATTTACATCAATCTCATCAAAAGGCAACTCTAATTTAATAATACCAATGGGAAATTTCTTATTTGGAATGTGGTCATGATAGGCTTGTTCCAAGCTAAATGATAACGATCGGTTTTGCACTAATCTTCCGTTAATGTATAGGGATATTCCACTTCTATTTTGCCTATGTTGAAAAACAGATCCAATCAAACCCGAAACTCTAATATCATCATTATAGTCTTCGATTATTTCAAGCATTTCTGAAGTTACATCAACTCCATATACAGTAGACACTGCATCACGTAAATTTCCGTTACCTACAGAAACAAATTTCCTATTATTATTTTGGATTAATTCGAATGATATGCTTGGATTACACAAAATGAATTGTTGAATCAATGTAGTGATTTTACTAGCTTCTGATCTAGGTGATTTCATGAATTTTTTTCTAGCAGGAAAATTTTTAAAAAGATTCGATACGCAAATCATTGTCCCTGTCGCTGAAGCAGTATAAGAAGTTGAATTTATTTTTCCCTCATCAACAAAAATTTGTGTGGCTAATTTTTCTGAAGAAGTTTTAGTAATCATTTCTATTTCTGAAACAGCAGCTATACTAAAAAGAGCCTCGCCTCTAAACCCCAAAGTACTAATTTGCATCAAGTCATGTTCAGTTTTCAGTTTGCTAGTAGCAAATCGTTCAAATACTAAATGAGAATCTGTAGAATTAATACCTGATCCATTATCAGATATTTTAATTTGATCCAATCCTCCTGAGATAGTATCTACCGTAATAATAGTTGCGCCTGAATCAATAGAATTTTCTACTAATTCCTTAACAACAGATACCGGCCTTTCTATAACTTCACCTGCAGCTATTAATGATGAGATTTTGGGATCTAAAACTTCAATTGTCATGAGTAAATCAATTATGTTGATGAAATAATTTTTTCGAATCGGATAAACCTGTTTCAAAATATTTAATAGTATTTTCAAAGAGTTCTAAAATTTCGTTATCCGAATCATCTTTAAAATAATATGGGGACACATGATATCCTCCAAAAAACTCAACTATTTCACGATGGTCATCTATTACAAAATCTGGTCTAGGATCAACCTGGAATCTCTGAATGCCTGTTTCGTATTCAGTAACAGGTTTTACAAAAATTCCTGACACAAAATCAGTTAATCCTAATCTATCAATATCTTTATGTCTCAACCCTACTCCTGACCAAATATAAATAGTATGCCCCAAAGAAATAAATTGGGAAAAAACTTCCTGAGTATGTGGTCTAATTTTCCCATCCATAGACATAATTGTGTAATCAACGTCAAAAAAAATATTCACGAATTAAAAATCCCATTTACTACTTTTTTAATTGAGCTATTTTTTCTGGAAATTTTATTTTTCAATTCATCAATATAATTAGTAGGAGCTATTAACATAGGATTGGTTCTAAGACGTAAATCTGATAATTTAGTGACTCCAGACTGCCAATCTTGCACTAAGGGATCGATCTTTGACCATTGAGACTCATTTTTGTTGATTTTTACACTTAATGCAGAACAGTTTGCTTCTTTAATTATTGCTAATCCTCCAGTTATATCCCACAAATATGCTGAAGAAATAACTGCATATTGAGAAATTCCTAAAGCAACCATTAGTATTTCGTATGCAATACTACCTCCCATTCTCAATTCTCCTGAAATAGGCAAAAAATCATTAGAAAATTTATATCTTTTGTGAAAAAAACCAGGGAGAGTAATTAACGAATTCCCATCAAGATTTCTAGATTTAGAGGTATTTATAGTATCTCCATCAATACTAAAACCATTACCTAGACTTGCATGAACAACTCTACCTGAATTAATAGAATTCGGCCAAGGAATAAAGATGGCTCCAACAACGGGTTCTCCTTGATATAGAACACCTATAGAACAAGCGTAAATTGGAAACCCGTACATAAAATTTCTAGTCCCATCTAAAGGATCTAATACCCAAACATAATCTGTAGCTAAATCATTTTGAGCTTCACCTTCTTCTCCAACAATTCCATGATCAGGAAATTCACTTTTAATTTTCTCTGACAAGAAAGATTGAATTTTTTTATCAGCTTCAGTGACGGGATCACGTAAATTCAAATCTTTATATTCAATAGTTAAATCTTGAGATTTAATTATGTCGGGGAAATAAGAATGTAAGATTTCTCCTGATTCATGAGCAATTTTAAAAGCATAATTTTCAATTTTTTTTAAGTAATCTTGATCAAATTTCATATTTAAATGATCTGATTAATTGAATGAATCGCTTTTAATGCTGCCACTGCATAATCTTCACCTTCATTACCTTTTTTCCCGCCAATTCTATCTAGAGCTTGTTCAACATTATGAGTTGTTAATACTCCAAAAATCACCGGAATATCATTATCAATAGCAATTCTAGAAATCCCTTGTGTGACAGCTAAAGAAACATATTCATAATGGTCTGTTTCACCTTTAATTACAGCCCCAAGACAAATAATTGCATCAAATCTTTTAGATTTGGCAAGCCTAGATGCTATTACAGGAATCTCAAATGCTCCCGCAACTTCTAGAATAACAATATTTTCGGAAAGAATATCGTAAGAAATCAGGGTTCGTTTAGTTGCATCCAATAATTTTGAGGTGACAAAACTATTATATTCAGCAACGACAATTCCAATAGATATATTTGGTCCATCTAGGTTTTCTTTTAAATATTCATTCATTTATATCTTCATCCACTACTAAATCAGTTGAATCTAATAAATGACCCATTCTAGTTCTTTTCGTATCCATATAATCAATATTTTCTTTACGGTATTTTGCAATAATCGGAATAGTTTCTGTTATTTCCAGATTAAACCCTTCTAGTCCTACTCTTTTAGTGGGGTTGTTAGTGATTAATCTCATTTTCCTAATCCCTAAATCTTCTAAAATTTGAGCTCCAATCCCATATTGTCTTGGGTCAGGGGGAAATCCTAATTCAACGTTTGCATCAACAGTGTCATAACCTTGATCTTGTAAAGCATATGCTTTTAATTTGTTATGAATGCCAATGCCTCTACCCTCTTGACGCATATAAAGTAAAACTCCTGATCCAGCTTGTGAAATTTGCTCCATAGCTATGTCTATTTGATCTCCACAATCACATTTATTACTCCCAAAAACATCCCCAGTCAAACACTCACTATGTACTCGGACTAAAACAGGTTCATTAGAGTTAATTTCACCTTTGATTAGTGCAATATGATCAGACTTGTCTACGACACTAGAATAAGAAACAATTCTAAAGTCACCAAAACGAGTAGGAATTTTTGCTTCAGCAATTCTGTCAATCAATTTTTCATGGGTTCTTCTATAAGCGATTAAGTCGGCAACAGTAATAATTTTCACATCATGTGTTTTTGCAAAAATTTCTAAATCTGGCATTCGAGCCATTTCGCCGTTTTCAGCCACTATTTCACAAATAACAGCCGCCTCTTTTAAACCAGCAATTCTACAAATATCAACAGAGGCTTCTGTCTGTCCTGTTCTTTTTAAAACTCCACCATCCATATATCTAAGAGGGAAAATGTGACCAGGGCGACCCAAATCTTCGGGTTTTGTTTCAGGATCAATTAATGCTTTAATAGTTGCAGACCTATCATTGGAAGAAATCCCTGTGGAAGTGCCTCTAAGATAATCTACAGAAACAGTAAATGCTGTACTCAGAGGAGCAGTATTTTGGGGAACCATTAGAGGTAAGTTCAAGTTTTCTAAATACTCTCCTAACATAGGAACACATATCAGACCTTTTCCATAAGTTGCCATAAAATTTATAGCTTCAGGGGTGATTTTTTCGGCAGCCATTGTTAAATCGCCTTCATTTTCTCTATCTTCATCATCAACAATAATTACCATTTTGCCGTTTTTTATATCTTCAACAGCTTCTTCGATTGTAGAAAGTGGCATAAGAATTCCTTTAGTTATTTAACTTGAGAATGTTTTCAACATATTTTGAAATCATATCTACCTCAATATTGACAAGGTCACCCACAGTTTTAATACCAAATACTGTGTGTTTCTTAGTGTATGGAATTAAAGTGATTGAAAATGAATTTTCGTCGCATTTTACAACTGTTAAACTAGCTCCGTCCACGCAGATGTAGCCTTTTTCAACAATGTATTTTGAAAATTGTCTATCAATCTGAATAACAATTATCTCAGCATCCCCATCAGGTATGATTTCAGTAATTTCACCTGTACCGTCTACATGTCCTTGTACTAAATGACCGCCAATTCTGCCACCATAAGAAACTGATCTTTCCAAATTAACAAGGGATCCAGAAGACAATGTACCTAAATTTGTTCTCCGTAAAGTTTCAGGGACTACATTGACTAGAAAATTGTCATCTGATTTTTCTACTGCAGTTAAACAAACCCCGTTTACTGAAACACTGTCTTTCACTTCTAAGTCAGATAAAACTACACTAGCTTGAATGTGAATTTCCGAATCTGATATTGTTAAAATTTTACCTAATTCTTCAACAATTCCTGTAAACATGAGTATCCTATTTTACATATCCTGTAATTAAAAAATCATCATCAAACGTTTTATAACTAATATCCGATAGTTTTTCAATATCCTTCATTGTTTCAGAACCTTTTCCTCCAACAGGAGATTTAGCTTGATGTCCTCCAAAAATTTTAGGAGAAACAAAAGCTTGTATTTTGTCTATCTTTTTTTTATCAAAAAAATCTCCTATTAATTGGCTTCCACCTTCAATAAGAACTGATTTAATTTGCATTTCTCCCAATATTTTTAAAATTTCATCTAAATTTAATTTCCCATTATTTTTTCCAATTTTCTTGATTACATGACCATTTGGAAGATTAATTACATCTGTATCATTAGATGTCGCAACTAATGTTTTAGCATCGGCATTAAAAATGTTGAAATCGGTTGGAGTTTTCAGACTAGAATCTAAAAGTATTCTCATAGGTTGCCTACCTGACTCAGGAGCATGTTTACCTCTAGAGGTTAATGTAGGATTATCAATCATTGCAGTTTTAGAACCTATCATCACTCCATCATTTATTGCCCTAAGAAAATGAACATAATCTCTGGATTTTTCATTAGTAATCCATTTAGACTCCCCTGAATTAGTAGTAATTTTACCATCTAAACTCATAGCAAATTTAACAGTAACAAATGGGAGCAGAGTACGTGAATATTTAAAATGAGACTCCATTATTTTCTGGGATTCAAACTCATTATCACCTACTTCAACAGTTAACCCTGCATTTAATAACGTTTGTATTCCCTTTCCATTAACTCTTTTATCAGGATCTTTCACAGAAATATATATTTCTGAAATACCTGAATTAATTATTAAATCCGTGCAAGGTGGAGTTCTTCCATAATGACAACATGGTTCTAAAGTGACATACAATGATGAACCAGTGAGATCACTTTGACAATTTTGTATAGCCATTTTTTCTGCATGATCAAACCCTGGCTTGTCTGTCCATCCGGTAGAAAGAACTACTCCATCTTTTACAATTACTGCTCCTACAGCAGGATTAGGGTTGCAGATCCCCAAAGATTTCTTGCTAGCTTCCAAAGCTAAATGCATATATGACATTTTAATCTGTAGTTTCAAAATCCTGATGAATTTTACTAGCCGTTGGGACTGTTTGACCTTGGTATTTACTTCCTAAAATTGGGGAACCATACGGGTGATCTGCAGGAGTAGTTAATCTCAAATACGATAATTGACCGATCTTCATTTTGAAATACAAAGTAATTGGAAGATTAGCCACATTACTAAGTTCTAAAGTTAAATGTCCTTTAAATCCGGGGTCAACGTACCCTGCAGTAGAATGAATCAATAATCCCAATCTCCCCAAAGAGCTTTTTCCTTCTACTCTAGCTACTAAATCATCGGGTAATTCAATTTGCTCCAAAGTACTTCCTAAAACAAATTCTCCGGGATGTAAAATAAATGGGACATCATCTTTGATTTCAACTTTTTCAGT
>CEQP01064828.1_pt1 | contig 11081 bp, 5 predicted proteins | sample 356291 | NCBI WGS metagenome assembly CEQP01 (sample SAMEA2621221, study PRJEB7988) | marine metagenome | isolation source: saline water (ENVO:00002010), including | reverse complement strand
GTTGTTATCTACTCCCAAGCTGGAGCGGACATTAACAACCTTGTTATTGGTGGAGGGCAGCGTGTCGGCATGGGAACCATGTCTAAACGTTCGTTTATGGCAATCGACCCGCTAGTGGAAGACCCAGAGTTTGAACATGACGCTGTAGTAGCAGAACAGTTGGAGTCAGCGTTACTGGTATCCATTCAGCAGCAAGCATCACAAGGCACTATACCGCCAGCCGATCTTGCTCGAATTATGGAACTAGTCGCTAACGACCAAATGGAATTAGCTGAAGCAGTAGACAAAGTGCAGAAAGAAGCACAAGAACGTCAAGCTCAACAAGTTGAAGCTACTTCTCCTGAAGCGCAGCCAGGTTTGGCTATGCCGGGGATGGGTGCCGAAGCAGCAACTATGGCCCCACCCCCAGGTGGCGGTGGCGGTTTAGCCGGTTTGCTTGGGGCACTGTAATGCCACGTAAAGGCAAAGGTAGCAAGGTCACATCATTCAAACCTTCTTCATCTTCTGAAGATTGTGCAGTGTGTGGCTACCCGAAAAAATGGAAGGTTCATAATCATGGCTGATGCAGGATATCGGGGGCAGGCTTATGGCAAAGCCAAAGAACAGGAAGAAGCTCTTTCTGCTGTTCCTATGGAAAAAGATATGGGGGCTATGCCTCCAGCCCCGGTTGTTCCCGGTGGTGAAGGCGACATGACTCGCCCTAGCCAATACCCGCAACAGTCGATTATGGCTCCTGCTGCTCCTGCGCCTAGAGCGCAACAACCGCAAACAAGTCAAAACGTAGCAAGGCTTTTGCCGTCACTGTTGCCGTTGGCTTCTTCTCCTTACGCTTCTCCTTCTACTCGACGTATTGTTCGCGCTATGCAGGCAATGGTTCCTAGACAGGATCAGTAACCGTGGGTCTTTGGGACGGCGTTGTAAAAGTAGCTAAAGGTCTTTTTAACACTGGTGTTCAAAGTGTTGATTTTGTTACTGACATAGCTCAAGAAGCGTTACCTGGGCGTGACGAATATGAGGGGGAAGGCGTATGGGATACGGTTTGGGGGTCGTTTAACGACAACATTCTGGGTGAAGGCGGAGCTTTGCAATCCGCTATTGGGCCTGAAGGTGTCGGTGGCACAATCATTGGTGGGATTCCTGAATCTGTACGCAAGCCAATGAAAAGCGTTATTGACCCTACGTTTAAGGCTGTTCAAGTTGCGTACAAACAAACAATAGATCGTGGTTTTGGTACAGCAATGACAATGGCGTCTATCGCTGACAGTTCCGGTGAGGGTTACCACAATGACCAGTATTTTGAAGGCGGGTTTTCTAACTGGTTTAACACTGATACTTGGGGTAAAGCCTACGAAATATCTAACACCCAATCGCTTGGTCAAGCCATGTCGCTTGCAGCAGGCACAGAAGACATCCTTGATAATGAAGAAGTAGAAAAGTATGAGGGAACTTCAATACATCGGCTTGCATCGGGAACAATAGATGCAACATACAACATTGTTTTCGACCCTCTTTACCAAGTCGGTGTACCTGTTGTTGCTGCAGGTAAGCGTGTTAATAGAGCCCGCACGTTTGGCAACCCAGAAAAGTTTGTAAACAGCGCAGGATTTAATCGTTGGAACGACGAACTTAACAAACTTGATGATGCTTTAGAAGGCAACTTCTCCGAAGGTTTCAAACACGGCGTTAGAACAGGAGAAGACGGCGCAAGAATAGATACGTTAGCTGGACAGATTTTTAGAAAATTTGAGTCCAAAGGTTTAACCCCTGAGCTTGCTTACGCTATGGCTGCTTCGCCCACATTAGAAGCGCGTCAACTGTTTGTGCGTCTAGCAATGGGTGACGGCAAAGCATTGCAAAAAGTTATTAACGCTGCCGATGAATGGGGCGCTGTGATGCAGGAAGGTGGCGTTCTTAGCGAACTTGCAAGAGCACAAGGTAATGCCGCCGAGCTGCAACGTCGTATGCCGAATGTGGCAGAAGGCGGAATAGTTCAAACAATAAGCAAAAATCTTCTTGATCGAGCCAACCAACAAGTAAAAACTTTAGAAGACGAAGCAAGAAAACTTCTTGAAGGCATCGAAATGAGTCCAGCGATGTCAAACGTTTTTGATGTTGCGTACTCTATGAAGAACGACCGTATCAAAGCGATGCTTCCACAGTTCGCTGATGAAGTCAGTTATGACGCTAACAAAGCGTTGTTTGAAGCAGTAAACGATACCCCTAACTTGACGATGGCTGTAACAGACGAGTTGCTTGGCCCGTTACTTGTTGAAACTCCGACAGTTAATCGAATGATCTATGGGTCATTAACTGGCGGTTCAAGCGTTCCGAAGATTGGTGTAGTTGGGGAATTGGGATACGGAGTTAGTTCTTTCCTTAAAGAAGTTCCATTGCTTGGCAGGACCGGTGTCCGAGTAGTCAATGTGTTCCGTGAGAAAACGCCTCAGCAAATGATGATTTGGGATGACGTTGACCAAAGCTTTAACCAATTTGAACGGATGTTGCGTGACGCAGGTCGAGTTACCCATAAAGGCAAATCTCTTGTTGATGAAGCAAAAGTAGATATCGATGGTTTGTTGGGCGAGTGGGTGCGGTCTTCTCAGTCGCAACGCAAAGCTCTTTTCAACAGGACTGTTGACAAACTAAACCAAGGCGTTATAGACACATTCGCTGACGATCTTGTTGAGTCAGTGACAAAGGAAAGTTTAACTAACCGTCCTTTAACTAAAGGCAGAATGGAAGATGCATTAAAGGATGCGGAAGGCACGTTGCGTGGGTACGCAGAAACAGCAAGAGTCTACGGGAACAAAGCTCTCCGGTTTGACGTAGCTGACACTGACTTTAACATTAGTGCCAGGTTTATAGAAAACTTGACGCCTCAACAACTAAGGCAAGCCTCAATCGTTCCTCGCTATGACGCTATAGCGACCGTGATGAAGCACAACACTCTCCGCCGCTATCTAGGCAGAACAGCTAAAGCGGGCGACGAAGTTATGATGGCTTGGAAAAAGTCTGTGCTGTTGCGTCCAGCGTGGCCTATCCGTGTTCTTTCAGACGAGTTGTTGCGTTCGGCTGCTGCTTTAGGCGCTATGCACACTATGAGGGGAGCATTTGAAGGGTTCGGCAATCTACGCACTGCTTGGTTCAAAAAAAACGGCCAAGACATAATGCCTGACGTTCTCAACAAGATGCGCGATGACCTAGGCGCAAAATCTGATATGCCTCTTGACGAACTGTTCTTTAAGTTTGAAGAACAAAATGGAGCTAAAGCGTTACAGAAACTTACACAAAAAACTTTAGGTGATGCTTACGGCAATAGGCGTATCGCTACAAGAAGTCTTGCAGGTTCTTCTTTAGCTTTGTGGGCTTTAGGTCCAGCAGGAGCATTAGCGTCTGCTTCTCTTTACACGCTTTACGCCAGAAAAACAATGGCTTCTTTAGCGCGTAGACAAATTGCTGAAACTTTCTACGGGGATTTGCGTACAGCAGCAAGAAAAAAACTAACGGTTGCCCAAAAAGAAATTGTTGAATCTGTCAAAAAAGGTGAAAGAACTCCTACTGAAGCAGCGAGGCTTGTTGAAGATTTGAAAGCCCAAGCTGATCTTATTGAGGCTCAAGGGCGTACTTTGCAAAGACAATTAGACGAAACTGTCTTGAAGAGCCCCCGAAGAAAAGACAAAGACTTTACAGAAAAATACGACATTCCTGAAGAATACAAAGATGTCGTTATGAACTTTGATCGGGTTGGGCAGTTAATGGAGGAAGCCCGTGTAGGTGGCTACTTCATGGGCGGATACGGATTCGCTAACGAATTTGGAACTATTCCTGACGCCGTTGGGATGCACAAAGCCGCTCTGTCGGCTGGGAAATCTACCCGTGGCGCTTATGAAAGCGTAGCAAGTTCAGGGAAACAACTTGATCGAGCAGCGGGTAGCGCTGACTACAACCTTTATCACTGGAACGACGCTAACCGTGCCCGTTATGCCAGAGCCTATAACGAAGCGTTAAATAAACAATTCAAACCGCATTTGTTTGACGACACGATGCCAAGCGAATTCCAGACGTACACGCAACTGTTTTGGCAAGGGAAAACTGACGAACAGATTTTGTCGTGGCTGCGTGCACAAAAAGGTGCAGGGTCGGAACTTTCTAAAGCAATGCCACGCCACTTCAGAGAAGGCAACTTAGAAGAGTGGGTAACAGCAACAAGAGAGTATATGAATGATCTTGTTCCTGAGTTACCTCAGTTTGCTCATCTGCGTTCTCGATTGGCCGCAGGTAAAGATGTTTACTGGGATGACATCACTAAAGTTTTGAAAGACGAATTTGGGGGCGTTAAAGAAGGCGTTGAATTTATAAACGCTAACACCATTGAAGGCGCAAACTTTGGCGTTGTTCACGGTTCAGGTGGCGTTCTTGGGGACGCTGTCGAGACAGCTAAACTTACACAAAAGTTTGTTAAGCAAGTTGACAGTTGGATGGACTCGTTAGGCACGATGACCGTTGACAACTTGTCACGAAGCACCGTTTTCTCCGGCGTGTATCGCAACGAAGTTGCCCGTTTAATGCAGCAACGACGGTTACCTGACGGAACCTACCAAATTACACCCAAGCAACTTAATAGCATTGAGACTGCTGCTAGGCGTGTGGCCTTAAAAGAAACAAGAGAACTGCTTTACGATTTGGCTGAACGAACCAGGTTCGGTGACATGGTTGGCGTGCTAATGCCTTTCTACAACGCTTGGCAAGAAGTTATTACCCGCTGGTCTGGGCTTGCTGTACAAAACCCTGTGTTTGTGGCAAGAGGGCTACGGTACTTCCAAGCCATTAAAGGCGAAGACGAAGAAGGCAATTCGCAATTCATGTTCCGTCTTCCAGAAGGTTTCCTCGGAGCTGAAATCGCTGGACAAAAAGCATTTGGAAAACTGGGCCAGCTTGGGTTTACTTCTTTAAAGTTGTCTCCTGATTCTATTTCGATGATCTCAGCAGGGCTTCCAGGTTTTGGTCCGGTTGTTACATTGGCTGCAAGTGAGTCTGTCATAGCGCAACCCTCATTACAAGAGTCTTTAGATTGGATGTTGCCTTACGGTGCTTCTGAAGGCACAAACGTTTTTGATCGAGTGTTACAGCAAGTCGAACCAACATTTATTCGTCGCATGAACGGCGCATATTTTAACACAGCAGAACGCCAAAAAATGTTGGCCCAAGTATCTATCGACTTAGCCGCCCAATACGAAGAACGTGGCGAACCAGTCAACACCCCAGAGTTAGAAAAACAATTCGTTGACGAAGCAATCCGCCGCACCGAAGACATCCTAAAAGTTCGGGCACTCGCAGGGTTAGGCATTCCGTTTGCTTTCCAAGTGCAGTCACCGTATCAATCAATAATCGAAGGCTACAGACAAGTCACTGAAGAAAAAGGTTTTGACGCCGCAACAACCTGGCTGTTAGAAACTCACCCTGAGATGTGGGCGATTACAGCTCGACGGACAATGGTTAGAGGCGTAGCAGCCGCTACTTTGGAAGGCGACGCAAACTACCGGCAACACAAAGATTTCGCTGATGCTCACCCAGAAATAGGAGACTTTATCACCGGCAAAATTGGTGCTGATGATGTTGAGTTTGAATTTAACTATGCGGTGTATAAGTCTGAAATAGCTGAAGGTCGCAGAGTTCGCGCTACACCAGAAGAAATTTTGAGAAAGCCAGAAGAAAACAAAGGCTGGTATGAGTGGCGTCAAGCGAAAGACCTTGTGTATGAGGAGTTAGCGCGCCGTAAAGAAATTGGTGGTTCAGCCAGTTTGACGGCAAAAACTAACAACGATTTGCAGATGCTTATGGACCGGGTAAAACTCACGATTGCTGAAGAGAACCCTGGATGGTGGGAAGCGTATAACGAAAGCTACGATCAACTTCGTCAGGCCAAAATTATGGACGGTTTCCGTGCTTTGATTAAGTCTGAAGATTTCCAGTATCGCCCCGAAATTCCGTTGCTTGACGAATACTTTGAGTCTCGTGAAGTTATCGAAAAAGAATTAGAGCGTCGAGGTAATGCTAGCGGTGAAGCAGATGCGTATTCTTTAGGGTACCGCAACAACGCAGACCTTAAACAGTTGTGGGATGCTATAAGAGTGAAGTTGCGTAACAACAATGACTTTGACGAAATCTTTGACCGGTATTTTGAGAATGACACGATTGACAAAAAGACATGGGTGAACAGGTCTAGTTATGACTGATTTAGCGCAATTATTTGCTTCTGTAGGGATGACTGCTAACACAGATATTTACAATGGGCAAACCGTTGTTCTGGGGCAGGAAGAGAGCACTTACCAAACAAGGATGCAAGAATCTGAGTTTGGTCAAGGCCCAATTAGATTTGAAACCGAAGTTGAGGTAGAAGGCGACAAGTTCACCGAAGACGATTTACGAGAATACGTTGTCGGGTTGCAACCTGACGAGTTAGAAACACTTCAACTTGCGATGTTCGCTGAAGGTTACTACGGCACTATTGAAGATATTTCTGAAATTCAAGACCCAATAGAAACTGGGAAAGCGTTACGTGGCGCTGCCCGTGATGCTGCTCTTACGTTTGAGCAAGGTGTAACCCCAGGTATGGAGGGTGTCCCTACGTTAGATAAGCGGTTTGCAAGTTTCACTATTGAAGATTTGGACGCAGCTAAGAACAAGTACCTTCAAAGCAAAAGCCCAACCATTCGTGTGATGCCTGCTTCGGCGGTTGATCGAATGGTTGAGGATACTTGGAAGCAGCTTCTTGGCCGTAAACCTACAGCGGAGGAACGTCGAGCTGCGTTTGGTGCGGTTCGTGCAGCCCAGATTGCTGGTGGTAACGCTATGCAGGGTGGCGGGGTTATTGAGTCGGTTGATGTGACTGGTATTTTGGAGAGTCAGGCGGAAGCGGCTGATCCGGACAGGGCTGAGGCGATGTCGTTGTCGAATACTGCTTCGGCGTTTAAGCGAGTGTTGGGACTTAGATAATGGCTGAGGAAGAAAACAATACAGGTTCGTCTTTTGGAGAATCTTTTGCTCCTGTAGTTAATGCTTTAGAAAACGCATATGACGCTTGGATGAGAGCAGATGAGCGATATACCGATTATGTAAATGAACAATTTAGTGAAGCTTTTGATTTAGTTACTGACGCTGGTTTAACGGTTGCTGATGTTGTTAAGGGAAGAACGGCGGCAGCTTTAGGGATTGGTCAAGGCGTATTTAACTGGATTAAAAACGAAGCGTCTGATTTGTTAGAAGGCGAGGATACTTCTGGTAGTGGCAGCGCCAAAAACTTAAGACGACTTGAAACTCTTTACGACGAAGCTAAAGAGGATCTTGAGAAACGCAAAACAACTGATGAGCGTTTAGGGGCAGTACAACTTCGGGAACGCCAAACTCCGTTTTTGCAGGAACTAGATCTTTTAGACGGAGAACTTTTAGACCATCAACAAGCATTACAAGACGCTCAAAACCGTATTGACAATTCAGTAAAAGAAACTCGTTCTTTAACAAATCAGAAAAAACAAGCTGAAGCTTGGCAACGAGAAGCTTTACCTTCATTCTTCATTCCTGCTTCTGACAGCGCTAAAGCAGAACTAGTCAAGAAATGGAATGACGCAGCAAGAGATCTATTTGGGTTCAGTCTGGTCGATGAAGCCGAGTATCTTACTTCGGGGCGTTCTTTAGGTTCTGAAGTTGAAAACATTAGAGATCTTTTCCAAGAAGAACTTGCCAGACTTGATGACGAGATATCCTCACAAGAAGCTTTTACTGTTGATGGCAGGGACGAGCTTACTGAAATTCAGAGAGATATTACGTCAACTGAACGTGACATAACTTCAACTAATTTTGAATTAGAGAATCTTTCTGAAACTAATACGCAAGCTATCGATGATCGTTTAGCTCAAGCCCCGGATCTTAAAGGGTTGTCGTCGCAAGAAAAACAAGAAGCGATTGTTTCTTGGATGATGGATGGAGAAGATAGCGGTCTTTCTTACGAAAGCGAGTTAGAAAATCTCCTTGAAGATGAAACCGTTTTTAAGGCACCGTTACGCAAACTTGTAAATGATAACAAAGGTCGTTTAACTAGGGAACGGATTTCTGCCGGGAATCGAAGGCCAGAGGCAGACGCTACTGGTGGTCCGCTGGAAGCGGGAGAGCGTGACAGGTTCCGTGGTGCGCCAGCAGAACCGGTTTCTCCTGAAGAGGAATTCCTTGCGGTACAAGCACAAGAAGCCCAAGATCGTCGTGATCGAGCGACGGAACGTTCAGATCGTTTCGCTAACACTACTGATCCCGGTCAAAGAGCAAGAAGAAGAGGCGGAACTGACCCCTTAATACGAACTGACGATCCAAACAGATCAGGCCAGTTTGGTGGGGGGCGTAGAGATGTGTTTGCTGAAGACACCGAACCGTTTTCTCCTGAAGCGATGCGACAAGCACGCCCCGCTGAAGACACCGAACCGTTTGCTAATACTATGGACCCCGGCCAAAGGGAGCGGGACAGGTTCCGTAGTACGACGGAAGAAGATGACGAAGATACCAGTGTTTCCGGAAGTAGGGACGACGGCACAACTCCTAGCGGTACAACTCGTGGCGACGGTACAACTCCTAGCGGCACTGCGACAATTACGGAAGCAGACGCACCAGGGATAAGTGGCACAGCCGCTACTTTCATACGAGAAAACTTTGGGCTCACAACGTTCTTCCTTGATCGTGATGACATGCTGATAACAGACCCTGAGACTGGGGAACTTGTCAACGCATTGGAATACGCCGAAAGTAAAGGCATCTCAAACGACGAAGAGATCTTCGGATTGATTTCTCAAACAGAGTGGTTTCAGAACACTGGACCTACCGCTCGTGCGTTTGAAAAAGAATGGTCAATGGCTGGGGAAGCTGGCCGTGAAGAGTTGCTTGACGAAACGTCTGATTTGATTAGTCGTGAGGCTAAGAAAATTGGGTTGACGTTAAGCGAAGAAGATCTTTACGCTTTGTCGTTTAATGCCAAGATGATGGGGATGGATCAGTACGAGATTCGTCAAGAGTTTGTAGATAACTGGGAATTGTCGTTTGATTCGGAAGCAGTGCAGGCAGGCAACATTGCTGCTTTGCGTAACAAAGTAAACCAGACAGCAGGCAAATACATGCTTCTGCTCGATGATAGTGCTTTAGCTGATGCGGCTGAGTCTTTGTATTTGGGTGAAGCGACGATAGAAGGGCTTGAAGCCGGGTTCCGGAACCAAGCGATTGAGCAAATGCCTGAGCTTGGTGGGCTTATCAAGCAGGGGTATACCCCTCAAATGTATTTCTCTTCTTATAAGAGTCAGGCGGAACGGTTGCTTGAACGCAAGATTGATTTCATGGGCGATGACCGCAATATGTTTATTAATCTTATGGGTGGGCAGCAGGATGATACTTATATCCAGAAGCCTTTGACGTTGACTCAGGCGAATCGGTATTTCCGTGGTTTGGATGAGTGGAAGTATACGAGGAACGCTAACCAGGAGGCGCGTGGTATGGCGGATCAGATTGGTCGTATGTTTGGGGCGGTGGCCTGATGGTTGTTGAAAACCCAGAAAACTTTGCTGCGAATGTAGCTGGTTTGTCTCGTTCGCAGAAGCGTGAGCAGGTCAAACAAGAGCAGCGTGAAATTAACGCTAGGAACGCAGGCAAAGTTGATGCTGATGGAAACGAGTTTGTTCCTTTAGTTGTGGACGGTATTGCTGGTCCAAAGACTCGATCTGCTAGGGGGTTTGTTGCTGCTGAGGGCACTAGTGATACTGGTGGGGACACTGGTGGGGAGACTGGTGGGGAGACTGGTGGCGAAGACGGTGCTGATGGAGAAACTCCAAAAGAAACTGCGGCAGAAAAAAAATTACGTGAAGATAACGAAAAGTTACGAAAAGATACCGAAGCGTTGCGAAAGGAAATTGATTCTGAACGGCAAAAAGCTATTGACGCTCGGCTAAAGAACGAGGCACTTCAACTACAGAACCAAGAAAACAGTATGGATGTACTTGCCGATCTTGTACGAACATACGGTTTGCCGGACTCAATCACAGAGTTCTTGTCAGAGCAAATGATTGCAGGCGAATCAGAACTAGGCATAGCCCAAAAAATTAGAGCACGTCCCGAATACGCTGCCAGGTTCCCCGCAATGGGAGTACGTCGAGATCTTAAACTTCCAGCGATTAGTGAAGCCGAATACATCAGGTTAGAGCGCGACTACCGGTCGATTATGCGTGCAGCGAATTTACCTGCCACATTCCATGACGCTCCTGAAGACTTCACAAATCTTATTTCTGGTGACGTATCGGCCCAAGAGTTCCAGCAGCGAGTGACGTTGGCTGAATCGGCGCGTGACACCGCTAACCAAGACATTGTTAATGAGCTTAAAGATCTTTATAACCTTAGCGATGGTGATCTTACTGCTTACTATCTTGACCCTAAAATGGCGGAAAACATTTTTGAGGAACGCCGTAAATATGAGGCAGCCGGTTTGTCTGCTGCGTCAATGCAAGCTGTAGGCGAAGGGCTTGAAGTGCAGACTGCGGAAGCGTTGCAACGTGAAAGTGTGCAGCGTAGAGAAATTCAGTCACGCATGGGGCAACGAGCGGGTCTTACTGAAGACTTGTTAGGTAGTGAAGGGTTAAGCGCTACAGATATTGCTGAAGCAGAGTTCAATTTAGATGTCGATGAGGCAGCTAAACTGCGTCGCCGTAGAGAAGGCCGTTTGGCCCCAATGATGGGACGTGGATCTAATTTAACTACAGCATCTGGCATTACAGGACTTGGTGCCGCAGACAGTTGAAATCTGCTAGTCACATAATGTATCTTTAAGAGTGTTGATCGGCCCCGGATTGGGCGAGCTGTTTGGCACCCCTCCATCTTGGTACCACCGCCGAGATGCGCTACAGGATAGGTGAGTGACATATGACAGACTCCGACTCCACTTACGGTGAAGAAGGTTCTGACAGCCCAACCGAATCGAAACCTAATTGGCGACGTGAATTAGAGAACCGGGCGAAGGAAGCCGAACAACAAGCGGCGAGCTACGCATCGGAACTTGA
>CEQP01019341.1_pt1 | contig 11123 bp, 9 predicted proteins | sample 356291 | NCBI WGS metagenome assembly CEQP01 (sample SAMEA2621221, study PRJEB7988) | marine metagenome | isolation source: saline water (ENVO:00002010), including | reverse complement strand
ACTACAAATTGATTTGATTTTTTTATTTGGCCATTATCTTCTACATATATAGATTCCTCTATATTTAGGCTCAATTTAGTATTATTTTTGGATATATAAAACTCCCACCCGCCACTAGGAATTAAAAGAAGTATTCTCTCTTTATTTCTTGTTAAGCGAACATTTACTTTTGGGTGCAAGTGGAAATGTATTTTAAACTTAATTTTGGGACCAGAAATTATATTGTCTATTCCTTTTAAAAGACTACCTCGTGAATCAAGTTTTAAAACTCTTTTATGAATTGCAGAATATATATTTTCATATCCATTATGACGAGAGGAAATTATTTCGAAGCCAGAAGTAATTTCTCTACTTGTATTTACGTTGAATTGTTTATAGTTTTCATTAGTAGAAGAATTGGTATCATTAATTACTAAAGTAGAATGTGCCGCAGAACTAGAAAGAGCTTTTTCCCATTTTTTATTATTAAAAGGAGTAGGACCACAATTAACAATCATCCTGTCTCTTCCGAAACTCATTTCAAAACTTAGGCTTCCATGGTAAAGGTTTTTTTCTTTAATAGAGCAATCTAATAAAATTACTGATCTTCCTGCTGCTAATCTCTCATAACCTGCTGACTTTAAACTTGCAGATATTTTAGATTTTAATTTAATTCCAGTTTTATCTAATACTTTATCAACTGCATCTCTAGAATAAGATTTTCCTCCATTTGACCTAAGTAAAGTTCCATCTCCTAGCCTTAAAGATCTAATAGCATGACTAATTTTAGTTATATATGTATCTAGTGTTTCTATTAAAGTATCATTTTCTGGTAGCGCACTTCTTATCCAAATTAAATCTGTTAATATATCTAATGAAATAGAAGGCTGTTTACTTTTATGACAACCATCATTTAATATTTGATTATTTAAAGCAAATAAAAGAATATTTTTAGCTAAACTAAAACGTTTTTTACCGCCACTTAGGCATATACCTGAAATTATTAATCCTCTTAATGCATTAAAAACTTCCGGAATATTTTTATTTTTATTAATTGTTCTACTAAGGTGTTTTGATTGTGCCGTTATTAATTGATAAAATTTTTCTAAAAATTCTCTATCTGCTCCTTCTTTTAACATTTCAGAATAAGATATCCAAGATGTTATTCTTCTTCCAAGAATATCCATTTTCCAACTAATTGGATTATATTTATAATTACCATCTCTTATCCAATCAGAAATTAATGCTCTAGCATACTGTCTAGAAGCAACTCCTTCTCTCGCTCTAAAATGTCTTAGCCATGAAAATCCATGCATTTCTGAAAGCCACCAGGGGCCTACACCATTAGGCTCCCATAAAGGTTTATTCGGTGCATGAATTTCTTCTCCTGCAAAATTATATCTTCCTTGAAATATTGCGTCAGCTAGTTGCCCTTCTCCTTCCCATGGGTCTTTTACGTCTTGAAAAATATTTTCTGGCTTACTATTATTTAGCCAAAAATTATATAAAGCACTTTTATAAAATATTTGCTTTATATTAAGGCTAGAAGATTTAGTGGGCAATTTTAACTTCCTTAGCTCTCATTTCTAAGAGATTGAATTATTTGAGAGTAATTGGATTTCTCTTCTGAAAAAATAGCACTTCCTGCAACCAATATATCTGCTCCAGCTTCTATACATAATTTTGATGTTTCTAAATTTATTCCACCATCGACTTCTATTAACGTGTTCAATTTTTTATTATTTATTAATTTATTAATATTACTAATTTTTTTTAACTGAGAGGGCATAAATTTTTGTCCACCAAACCCAGGATTAACAGTCATTACTAATACTAAATCACAAAAAGCTAGATATGGCTCAAGTTCATTTTCAGAAGTAGAAGGCTTTATTGATATTCCAGCTTTTAACCCCATATCTCGAATGGTTTTAAGAGTTTTTTTAATATTTTCCTCGGCCTCTAAATGAATGGTAATTATATCGGCCCCTGCTTCAGAAAATGGTTTAATCCAATTATCTGCAGGTTTAGTCATTAAGTGTACATCAAATAATTTTTTAGTATATTTTCTAAGGTTTGATACTACGTCAGGCCCAATAGTTAGATTAGGAACAAAATGACCATCCATAATATCTAAATGTATCCAATCGGCCCCTGCGTTATCTATATTTGCAACTTCTTGGCCTAACATTGAAAAGTCAGCTGCAAGAATAGAAGGAGATATAAGTGTGTTATTTTTTTTCAATATGAAATTAATCCTAAAATCTAATACAATATAGTTAGTTTGTTTTTATTAATCTTGCTATAAAAAATCCATCCATTCCACCTAGTTCTGAATTAAAGTAAGGCAATGTTCTAATAAACCCTTCCTTAGTTATTGCTTGTTTTGTTATATCAATCTCCGATTCATTTATTGGATCTATTACAAATCTACTATTTTTCTTCATAAAATCAACAATTTGATTAACTCCTTCATCTTTATCTAATGAGCAAACTGAATATACCAGAATACCTCTCACTTTTAACATTTTAGAAGCGGAATGTAATAAATCTGATTGAATTTTTAAAAGTGAATTCATTCTTGAAACATAATTGCCTTCGATGCTTGTCAGCCTCCATAAAATATCAGGGTTTTTTCTTAAAGTTCCTGAAGAGCTGCAAGGAGCATCAAGCAATACAGCATCAGCCAAGTTATCAGGCTTAAATTTATTGGCATCTTTTACGAGTAAATTTGTTTTTAAATTGAGCCTTTTTAAATTATTATTTAACATTTCCGCTCTTACACTATTTGATTCTAAAGATATAACATTTAAATTATTACTTATTAACTGTGCTGTTTTTCCTCCAGGCGCTGCACAGATATCAATTACATTTGCATTTTTTTTGATTTTGGATAATAGAATTTTTACAGGAATCTGTGCTGCTATATCTTGTATCCACCATTTTCCATCATTATAACCATATAAATTATCAATTTTTCCATAGTTATTAATTAACCTAATATTATTATTGCCAAAAATCTCTCCTTTAAGATTAGCTTTCCATTTTTTTATATCTTCTCTAGGAGATATAGAGATATCTAATGCTGGAGGAGTTAAGAGGTGTTGGTTAGCAATTTTTTTTAATTGATCTGTGCTTAATTCATCCTTCCATTTATTTATAATTACATCAGGAATGTTTTTGATAGGAGACAACTCCTTTAACTTATTATTTTCCATATCCCTAGATAATTGTCTTAGAACTGCATTTACGAATTTAACATGATGTGGTGATTTATTTTTTGCTATTTTAGCGCTATCGTTAACAGCTGCATAATTAGGAACTCTCATATATAATATTTGTGCAGCACCAATTATTAAATTAGCTTTAACATGTTTTTGATTTTCTTTGAGAGGTTTTTTAATATATTTTTTTAAATAAAAATTAATTTCTCCAAACCTTCTCATGGTTTCACTAATTAATGATCTATAAAAAGCATCTTCATTGTTATATGATTTGTGATTATCTCCATTTAAAATACTAGTAATTTCCTCTATAGCTTTTATTCTTGGATTTGACTTATTAACTGACATATAAAATAGATTTTCTTTTATTAAACTAGGTGCTTATATATAATATATACTTTAATCTAAACATTTTGGTACATGAATGAAAAAAATAAAAAATACTGAAAAAAAAATTAAAAACAAAAAAAATGTAAAAAAAACACAAAAGGAAATTGGCGGCCAAAAGGGTCCGGAACCCACTAGATATGGCGATTGGGAAAAAAATGGAAGAGTAACTGATTTTTAGAGTTATCTGTTCATTCGATCATTTATTAAATTTTTAACAACATCCGGATCTGCAAGAGTTGATATGTCACCAAGTTGATCATGTTCATTAGCAGCAATTTTTCTTAAGATTCGACGCATAATTTTTCCTGAACGTGTCTTCGGAAGACTTGGAGCCCATTGAATAAGGTCTGGTGTTGCAATAGGCCCTATTTCTTTTCTAACCCAAAGTAATAGTTCTTTCCTTAGTTCTTCTGTAGGTTTTGTATTATCAGTTAAAGTAACATATGCATAAATGCCTTGTCCTTTTATGTCGTGAGGATATCCAACAACAGCTGACTCGGCAACATTCTCATTCGAAACCAGAGCGCTTTCTACTTCTGCAGTCCCCATCCTATGACCACTTACATTAATAACATCATCTACTCTTCCTGTAATCCACCAATAGCCATCAGAATCTCTTTTTGCACCATCACCTGTAAAATATACATTTTTAAATGTTGAAAAATAAGTATCAGCAAAGCGTTGATGGTCTCCATAAACAGTTCTCATTTGTCCTGGCCAAGATGTTTCCAATATTAAGTTGCCTTCAGCTTCTCCTTCTAGTTTATTTCCCTCATTATCTACTAAAGCTGGCGATATTCCGAAGAAAGGTTTAGTCGCAGAACCTGGCTTTAAGTCAATTGCTCCTGGAAGAGGAGTAATTAATATACCTCCAGTTTCTGTCTGCCACCAAGTATCCACAATAGGACACTTTTCTTCTCCAATAATTTTATAATACCAATTCCAAGCTTCTGGATTAATAGGTTCTCCTACACTTCCTAGTAACCTTAAACTATTTCTTTTAGTTTTTTTTACAGGTTTGTCCCCTTCTTTCATTAAGGCTCTTATTGCTGTAGGAGCTGTATAAAATATATTAACTTGATGTTTATCTATTACTTCCCAAAACCTAGATGAAGTTGGATAGTTAGGCACACCCTCAAACATTAAGGTTTTTGCTCCATTAGCAAGAGGCCCATATACAATATATGAGTGCCCAGTAACCCAGCCAACATCTGCTGTACACCAATAAATATCGCCATCTTTATAATCAAATACATATTTATGAGTAATTGATGCATATACAATATATCCGCCAGTAGTATGCAAAACACCTTTAGGTTTACCCGTAGACCCAGAAGTATAAAGAATAAATAATGGATCCTCCGCATTCATAATTTCAGGCTCACAAATAGAATCTACAGTTAATTTTTCTTCATGCCACCAAACATCTCTATTTGGTTCCATATTAATTTCGTTACCAGTTCTCTTAATAACTAAAACAGATTTTACATTTTCACACCTTTTTAATGCTTCATCTACGTTGTTTTTTAGTGGAATTATTTTACCTGCTCTATAGCCTTCATCAGCTGTAATAATAAAGTCTGACTTACAATCTATAATTCTATCTGCAATGCTATCGGGAGAAAATCCTCCAAATACAACAGAATGAATAGCTCCTATTCTAGCACAAGCTAACATTGCATAGGATGCCTCTGGTATCATAGGCATATAAATTGTTATTCTGTCTCCTTTTTTAACTCCTCTTTTTTTTAATACATTGGCCATTAGACACACGTCAGTGTGCAATTCTTTATAAGTAATATTTTTACTTTCATTTGGGTTGTCTCCTTCCCAAATTATAGCAGTATTATCACTTTTAGTTTTTAAGTGCCTATCTATGCAATTATATGAGACGTTTAATTTGCCATCATAGAACCACTTTATTTCTAGATTATCTTTTGAAAAATTAACTTTTTTAATAGCATCTTTAGTAAAAGGTTTATGCCAGTCTATATTTAAAGCTTGTTCACTCCAAAAGCCTTCTGGATCATTAATTGATTTCTCATAAAATTTCTCATAATTATTTTTATCTAAATGAGCATTATTTTTCCAATTGGTTTTTACTGCTATTTTATCTGCGCTCAATTATACCTCCCATATTTTAATTAATTAATAATTAAAGATAATTTTTTTATCCAGCAAGAACATAATCATTTTTTATTTTAAAAGGAAAACTTTTTAAATAAGAATTTTTGCAAGGGCCTTTTATGCACTCGCCTGTAATTGGATTAAACTTTGCTCCATGGTTTGCACATAATAAATCATTATCTTTAGCTTGAACTCGTCCTTCTATTATATCCAATGTTAAATTTGCATGAGGGCAATTATTTAGCCATATGTAAATAAGGCTATTGTGTTTGTAAATTATTATGCCTGGAAGATATTTATCTTTTCCCTTTTTTGTGATGGCCCTATCTTCTTCTAAATCTTCTAATTTGCAAATTTTAGTATTTTTTTTAATACCAGATTCTGCGTAGATATTACTCATTTTAAAATTTATTTTCGGTTTCTGCCATTAAACATATTTCTTTCCAATGTGCTTTTGAAACAGGAACTACGGATAATCGCGCTTGTTTAATAAGTGCTAATTCTGATAAATTTTCATTAGATTTTATATCAGAGAGATGTACATATTTATTTACTTCTTTAACTGCTTCAATTACCACCATGCCAAAAATACCTTTTTTATCAGTAGGGTCAGGCCTATGTTCTCCAATGACTCTAACTATTCCTACTATTTGTTTTTCTTTTACAGAATGATAAAAAAAACCTAAGTCCCCAATTTTCATTTTTTTCATATTATTATTTGCTTGGTAGTTTCTTACACCATCCCATCCTTCACCTTCTTTACCTTTTTTTACCTGATCTTTCCACGACCAAGTGCTAGGCTCTGATTTGAATAACCAATATTCCATTAAACTTTTCTCCAAAGTTAAAATATTTCTTAATTGACTATAGCTCCAAAATTACACATGTTCCAATAAGTAATTACCAGAAATTACTAATCATATAGAAAAGAGAGTTATTGTGAATTTTAATATTGATTATAAAAAATTATCAGATCCATTATATATAGCTAAAGAATTAATAAGGTTTCCGTCTGAAACGCCTAAAGACGAGGGGGCATTGTTATTTGTTGAAGAGGTTTTAACTTTATTAGGCTTTGAATGTTATAGAATGCCTTCTGGAGATATTGATGGAGTGGGAAAAGATGCTTTAGTAAACAATTTATATGCTAAGATTGGCGAAGGAAAAACTTTATGCTTTGCAGGACATACAGATGTGGTGCCTGCAGGTAACAAAGAAAAATGGAGCATCTCACCATTTGAGGCCGAAATTTTAAATGGAAATTTAGTTGGTAGAGGTGTGGCTGATATGAAAGGCTCTATAGCAGCTTTTATAGCAGCTTTTGCTCGATATATTAATGATTATAATAAATCTTTTTGTGTAAGTTTTCTCTTAACTGGAGATGAAGAAGGTCATGCAAAACATGGTACAAAAACTATGCTTCCAAAACTGCAAGATATGGGAGAGAAAATTGATCATTGTATAGTGGGAGAACCTACAAACCCCAATAAACTAGGCGAAATGATTAAGATCGGTAGGAGGGGTAGTTTACATGGAGTATTAAAAGTATATGGAAAAGAGGGCCATGTTGCTTATCCACATAAAGCAGCTAATCCTTTACCACTAATGTCCAAGTTTATATCAGCTTTATCGGAAGTTGAACTTGATAAAGGCAATGATCACTTTCAGCCATCCAATCTTGAATTTATTTCTATAGATGTAGGTAATAATATTTCAAATGTTATTCCTTTAAAAATTGAGTCTAAGTTTAATATAAGGTTTAATACTCTTCATTCTGAAAGTAGTTTAATAAATATTATTAAAAGTAATCTTGACAGTATTACGTATGATAAAAGTCTATTTAAATGGGAATTAGAGACTGAATTAAGTGGCGAACCTTTTATAACAGAACCTGATGATTTCATTAATATTGTAGAGAAGGCTATTAAGGAAAATACAGGACTTAAACCTGAACTATCTACTAGTGGCGGAACGTCTGATGCACGCTTTATTAAAGATATATGTAATGTAATAGAGTTTGGTTTAGTAGGTAAAACTATGCATCAAATAGATGAATCTATAAAAGTTGATGACCTAGAATTATTAACTAATATTTATTTTGATATTATAAAAAAATATCAGAATAATATGTCCTAATCTAAAAATTTATATGAAAATTAAAAGTGAAAAAGTAGGCATAATAATTTATATTTTTACATTATTGTCTTTTGCCTCCATGGAAGCTCTTGCTAAATTTTTATCAGATGATTTCTCTGTTACACAGATAGTATGGGCTAGGTATACATTTCATTTTCTTATTGTCTTATTAGGGGTTGTATTAGTTCATTTATTAGGTTTTAACTCTGGTCTTAAATACCCAAAGTTAATTTTAGTTCAAGCATTGAGGTCTGTTGCTTTACTATTAATGACATATTTCTTTTTTACTTCTTTATCTATTTTAACATTAGCAGAAGCTACTATCATTTTATTTTTTTCTCCCTTAATTACTGTAGTGCTATCCCCTTTTTTATTAAAGGAAGAGGTAAATAGTTCTTGTTGGCTAGCTGTAATAATTGGCTTTATAGGAATGATTATTGTAATTGACCCGTCTAATATTATCAATTTTGAAAATATAGATTTAATTTGGTTTAAAGGGATAATATATGGAATATTAGGAGCATTATTTTATTCTTTATACCAAATTGGGACAAGAGTTTTAGCGCCGGTAGAGCCGGCTTTAACAAGTCTTATTTTTTCTTGTGTTGCTGGTTTAATTGGAACGACAATTTTAATTTTATTAGATTATGACCTTTCACCATCATTACAAGTATGGAAAAACCCTGGCTTTATTGAGTGGATTTGGCTAGCGACTGTAGGTTTGTTTGGCGCTATAGGACAATTCTTAATCTTAAGAGCATACTCTAAAACAAAGGCGATAACTCTTGCACCTGTAAGCTATACCCACATTATTTGGGCAACATTTTTTGGATATATTATATTTGATTCATTGCCTAATTTACAAACATTATTAGGAGGTGTTTTAATTGTTTCTTCTGGAGTTTATACTTATAGAAAAATAAATTGAAAATTTAGTATATAACTTCTTGTAAGACTAAAGCTGATGCAGGCGCAGTAGGACCAGAAAATTTTTTATCTTTTGTTTTTAAAGCTGTTAAAATATCTTCTTCTGTTTTTTTAAGTAAGCCAATATCTACAAGTGTACCAGCTATAATTCTAACTTGGTTCATTAAAAAAGACTTTGCTTCAACATATATTTCAATTAATTCTCCATCCTTTTTAATAGTAATATTATCAATTGTTTTAACTGGGGAATTGGCTTGGCAATCCACGGATCTAAATGCAGTAAAATCATGTTTGCCTATGAGATGTTTTGCGGCATTTTTCATTAATTGAACATCTAAAGGAATTGGTATTCTCCACGTTTTATCTTTTAATAATGGAGAGGAGGTTCTTCTATTTAAAATACTATATTTGTATTTTCTACCTTTTGCAGAGAATCTAGAGTGAAATTCATCAGTTACTTTTTTAGTTTCTAAAATGGATACTCTGTTATCAGAGAGCCGAGATAAATAAAAATTCACACCCATAGTTAATTTACCTAATTTTGAATTTTTATCCTCCAGACCACTTTCCTCTATGTCAAAATGAGCAACCTGACCAGAAGCATGAACCCCAGTATCTGTTCTGCCGGCGCCATAAATAGTAATTTTTTTTCCAGAAAATTTGAATAAGCTCTCTTCGATTATTCCTTGAACAGTCTTCATATTTTTTTGCTTTTGCCAGCCATTAAAATTTTTTCCATCATATTCTATAGTTAATTTATATCTATTCATTCTTTTAAAGCTCTTTTGCTATTTCTCTTAATTGAAATTTTTGAATTTTTCCTGTTGAAGTTTTAGGAATTATTTGAAATATAATTGTTTTTGGACATTTAAAGCTTGCGATATGAGCTTTACAAAATTCAATTATCTCTTTTTCAGTAGCATTCTCTCCATCTTTTAATTCTACGAATGCACAAGGAGTTTCTCCCCATTTTTTATCTGGTTTAGCAACTACCGCTGCTAATAGAACTTTACTATTTTTATATAAGGCTTCTTCTATTTCGATTGATGAAATGTTTTCTCCACCAGATATAATTATATCTTTAGACCTATCTTTTAATTCTATATAACCATCTTCATGCATAACCCCGAGGTCTCCAGTGTGGAACCAGTTTCCAGAAAATGAATCATTAGTTGCCTTTTTATTATTATGATAACCTTTCATTACCATATTTCCTCGCATCATAACTTCTCCAATTGTTTTTCCATCTTTTGGAATAGATTTCATTGTTTTTGGGTCTCTTATTGAGAGTTCTTCCAGAGAAGGGTATTGCACTCCTTGTCTTGCTTTTTTTTTGGATTTTGGCTCAGTTTTTAAATTATTCCATTCTTCTTTCCATTCACATACTACGGCTGGTCCATAAACTTCAGTTAATCCGTAAACATGGGTAACTTCAAATCCTTTTTTTTCAATTTCTGCTAGTATTGCAGGTGGAGGAGCTGCAGCTGCAGTCATAATGTTAACTTTATTTTTAATTTCTATTATTTCATTTTTTTCAGCATTAATTATCATAGATAATATTATGGGCGCTCCACACATATGCGTTACATTATGTTTTGTTATAGATTCATAAATATTTTTTGCGCTTATAGTTCTAAGACATATATGAGTTCCTGCTAAAGCTGTAATAGTCCAAGGAAAACACCATCCGTTACAATGAAACATAGGCAGAGTCCATAAATAAACTGGGTGTTTACCCATAGACCAAACCATTTGATTACTCATAGCTGTTAGCCAAGCACCTCTATGATGATACAAAACTCCTTTGGGGTCTCCTGTTGTACCGGATGTATAGTTAAGGCTACATGCATCCCACTCATCATTTGGCCACTCTAAGGTTGATTGAATATTTCCTATTTCTGCTAAATCATCATTAGTGATTTCATTTTTTATTGGTGAGTTTTTTATAAACTCTTCATCTTTACATTTAATAATTAAAGGCCTTTCTTTTAAAGGAAGATATTCAATAGCTTCAGTGATTACTTCATTGAATTCGGGGTCAACAAAAATCATTTTGGCTTTTCCATGTTTAAGGATAAAGGCAATTGCTTTTGAATCTAGTCTTGTATTTATTGTATTTAAAATGGCACCTGCCATCATTACCGAAAAATGACATTCAATCATAGCGGGCACATTTGGAAGAAGTGCCGCGACGGTATCTCCTTTTTTAATGCCTTTAATTTTAAGACCGTTTGCTATATTAAGGCATCTAGATCGCAATTCTTTATATGTGTTACTTTTAGAGCCATGAATCCATGCAATTTTTTCGGGCCAAATTTTATTTGTTCTTTCTAAAAACGATAT
>CEQP01041865.1_pt1 | contig 11139 bp, 8 predicted proteins | sample 356291 | NCBI WGS metagenome assembly CEQP01 (sample SAMEA2621221, study PRJEB7988) | marine metagenome | isolation source: saline water (ENVO:00002010), including | reverse complement strand
GGAATCCCATCGGTTAATAAAACAATGCCTTTATTTTTATTCTTAGGAGAATTATCACGAAGTATATTTAATGAACAAAGGATGCCGTCCCACATATTAGTATTTGATATCGGTTTCAAATTATCCAGTTCCATTTCAATTATTAATTTATTTTCCGCGGAACAAGGTGTATTCTCAACTATAATACATGATTTAGAACTATATGTCACGATTGATATATTATCATTATCATCCAAACTACGAAGTATTGTCTTCGCCGAAGATATAGTTAATGATAAAACAGATATACCATAACTGATATCTTTTTTTTCATTCACACCCTCCTTAAGTGTCGCTTCTTCAGACATAGAATAAGATACATCAATACATAAAACAAGGTCAATTGGTGGACGAGTCTCTATACTGGGGGTAGATATGTTGACAAATAATTTATCATCCAAATAATATTGATTAAGTTTAATATTGCTACAATCCTTTTTAAAGGGGATTAATTCTTGATCATAAATACGGGACTGTATTTTTAATTGATCACTCCGTAATTTATCGCGGATTGAATCGATACTCCTTTTTAATGAAATATTATAAATTAACATTTCTTTATTAAGATACTCCCTAGTTATTGGGGATTCTTCTTTCCTGTCTAACCACCTTAAAATTGACTCCTTTTCATATGAATGTCCGCCGTTTGGATCAGAAAAAGGATGTACAAGAAGTTCTCCTGTAATGGGACAATAAAAATCCGGAGGAATAAATATATCTATTTCATTATCGATACCATGTTCTGGTTCTGGTTCTGGTTCTGGTTCCATTTATAATATAAATATCATCTATATCTATAAGTATTACACTAGATATATTAATCTCTGATTAACTCTATTAATCATCAAATATGATTCAATTTTGATAAATTTGAAATTAATTATATTATTAATATAATAAAAAATGAATATCTCTAAAGAAAATAATATTATGACAAACACGAATGATTATCATATCAATCCAGAATACCAAAATATTTCTTCCCTTAATTTTAAAAAAGAAAAAAGTCATAAAAGAATTGAAAATTATTTTAAAGAAAAACGACCATGGATATATGCTTATATTAATGGTGGTCGCCCGGATAAAATGTATGTGACATATTATAATGATAAAAAAGATAGTTATACATATGAACAAAGTTCAGATGAATATGGAAATCCAATGGATTATTCTTCGATAATGTGGTGTCCTCCTGTTAATTGGATAAAACCAATTATTTATTGGGATAGAATATGGATTGAAATGGATTATCAAAGAACCGGAATCAGACGACCTTTTCTATTTTATCCAGAAAAAGATATAAATCACATAAAATATAATAGTTATATTCAATTCTTTAATTCAAAAATGTAGTTTATATTTGTATAGACCTAATCCCAAATATATTTTATTTTCAAGCCACTTTTTGGAGGATTCTGAAAAATTATTGTAAAACGCGTCTGAACCAATCATTCTTCCTGAACGAAGGATCATAATTTAGTATATGGAATACTATAATTCTTCTTTCAAATTTGAAATATTAATTATATTCATAAGATATTTTATTTTGTGTAGAATAATAATATTATAATTTATAAAATGAATGAAAATTGTTCTATATGTCTATGTGAAATAAATAATAAAACAATAATTAATTGTGGACATTATTTTTGTTCTGAATGTATTGATAGTTGGATCAATAATAATAAAGAAGATTGTCCATTATGTCGAACAAGAATTAATGAATATAATAATAATAATGGAAAGACAAAAATAATCTATAGTAGTACTAATGTTCAAGAAGATATTGGAGAAGATCAGATGATTGTAAATATAAGAGATATAAATATATATAAATTAAGATATTACCTTCTATGGGTGGCGGCACTATATGAACTATATTTAATAATTAATAAATCATATGTAAATGGACAATTACAGTTATCATTAGAGAATTGTAATAATCAAATATCAAACATTACAAATAATTACGATCAATGTATGGATTATTTAAATGATATTACACTCAGAAGTACATATGTATATGATATGGATAATGAAGAATTAATACTATGTGATTTCCCACTATATTATATAAAAAAATGTTTTAATTTTTTTAATATTTAAAATATTTCTAAAGGATTATTTTTTCGATTTAGTTTTCGATTTAGTTTTCTTACGTTTTAGTTTTTTCTTTGATAATTTCTTACGTTTTAAGGGTTTCCTCTTTGATAATACCTTACGTTTTTTCTTTGATAATTTCTTACGTTTCAATGATTTTATTCTTGATTTCCTTTTATTCTTCTTTTTCCCTCCATCAAGTGATCTCCCCTCCGGGCGGGGTCCGGCTGCAGGGTCGCCTGGGCGAGGGGTTTGGGGTGAGTCAGAATCTGACTCATCAGAATCAGCACTTGGTGTAGGCCAGTCGTCCGGGTGGTCGCTGTATCCCTGGTGACCCACATAGTGACCACGAGGACTTGGGCTTCGGCCCGGGGCAGGACTACGGTTCCGGCGAGCTGCTTCACCTTCCCATACACCCGCTTCCCGTCGAGCTCTTCTAGGAATAGTCGCCCGACGCTCCGCCGAAGCCATCCGCGCCAACAGCTGCTGCGACTGTTGCGATTCCGATTCCGATGAGCTAGATGTTTGATTTGAGGGGACATCCCCATCACCTTCTTCAGGTATTGGATTAGGAGGAATAAATTCCGGTGACCAGTTAGACCCTAAATCAACAGCCTCATCTGCTTTTAAAAATGGTCTAACTTGATAGATATCTTCCCCCTGCGGAGACTTTCCTATTTTTAAAGGAAGTTTAAAATTTGCTAATTCTTCGATTGTATTGATACTTTTGATATCATCTGGGAATAAATCTTTATTTAAAGGGGTTTCATTAATTTCTGGATAATATAATCCACTATTTGGGCCATCGGTGTACATCATTGGCTTACCGTATTTGTCCTCAACTACCAGTTTTATATTTTCCTTCAACTCGATCCGTTTATTCAAATCTATTATAGTCTCTATAAATTCGGTTAAAGCCGATTCATCATCCAACCAATTACTCTGATCAATTTTTTGGAAAGCTTCTTTTAATTTTGGGAGAGATCCTTCTTGAATTGCATTATTAATTTCTGGGATCCTTTTATAATGATCTCCCCAAATGTTAATCGCTAAATTTTCATATTGATTTAACATAAAAAAATCTTTATATTTATCATAACCAATACCCTGTTTTTTCCATAATCGCTTCTTTCCGCTATCCCACGAGAACGGAGCCCGTCCCTCACTCCACTCCGGCCGATCTCGGAGGAGCCGGTCTATATCCTCCAATGCTTTAGCCCGACGTCTTCGGAGAACTCGGTCTGTTTGTACTTGCTTTGAATACTTGGTCGTCCTTCGCAGATCCCCCCATGGGGTCAGACGATCCTTTATAATCTGTCCCTTAATTTGTGACATGGGATCTTGTCCTTTATTTATATTCATCAACCAGTCCCGTTGTAATCTATCATGACCTTGTGGGGGCTGACTATTTTTTAATAAATCAGATGATTCTGGTTTTAATACCTTCTGTCCCGAATCTTTAAGAAAATTAATTATATAACGTTCTCTTTCTGGCCAATATTTCATATATTCTTTTTCATGAATATATTCACCCTTCGGATCCTTAATGTCAACAAAATCGTCAGTTAAATTAAATAATAATTCTTCATAATAATCATGTTTATCTTTTCCTTCAAGTGTTTTCTTATGATTATTAATCGCCAACTGTACCATCCGTTTTTGAATGAAACTAAAATTATAAAAAACGGATAGATCCTCTTTATATTTTGATTGAATATCCCGGAACATCGTTAATTCCTCTACAGGGAAAAGTTCATCTACTATTAATGATTCATAATAATATATAAGTGACTCTATATGTGGAGAACTAACGAAATTAATTAAAGATTCTCGTGAAAACTTTATATGTTGGACATCCTTATCTAGTAAATCATTCATTAAAAATAATTCATACTCATGAATAAGAGTATCATTTGATTTATAATGACTTTCTGTATTTTTGTTATATTCCCCCTTATGTAAATGTTTCATTATAATTAATGGTGGATTTGAGATACTTGGTTCTAATTTTTCTTTTAGAACTTCAACTCTGGCAAAAATTTTCTTAAATGTAGTTGGGCATTGATATAAATTTAGATAATCTTTATATTCTGATGTATCAAACTTTAAGGTAAGAAGTTTCTCCCAAATGTCAAGTTCAGTTGAAAGAAATGTTTGATAATTTTGAATACTATCTATTGTTTGAAGGTTAATTTTATCTTCAAACATATATTGATAAGAACTATTAATATCATTAATAAATAATTGATTATACAAATATTTCATAGCATACATAATGCTCCATAAATCCGAAATTAATCCACGAATATATTGATATCCTCTTTGAACCGCCTCCCTTTCCATCATATGGAAATCCAATTGAACCGCATTATTAATCTTTGTCATGAGAATATTTTTATTTTCATATAGTATCATATGAACAATCATAACCGCTGTATTATAATCTAAATAATTTGAAGGTATTGAATATGTACTGTTTTTTCCATCTTCCAGACCTTCTATAATATTTGATTGAACCCCTTGTTTAATTTGTTCCTGTGTCGGTCCATGAAGCTCCATATCTCCTTCTCCTACCGTGGCTTTCATATCGGTAAGTTGTTGATTAAGCCAATGATCAAAATAAGTCTCCTTTGAAGTCCATGTATCATGTGATTGTGTTGAATCATCCTCAAAAACAGTTTTTAGAGAATCCTTTATCCTCATAGTTTTGGATGATTCCCTTTCAATAATTTCTTGTTCTATTTCCCTTTTTATTAATTCTAAAGCATGTGAATAATTAATACTTGTATAGTCAAGACCTTCTGTAGATAATTGATATGCCTTTGTTACAAAATCCTTTAATAAAATAACTAGATTTAGGAAATTTTTTCCGTCGGAAAGGATCCTTATGACCCCTTCAATATCTTCATATTGAAAATTATCGGCTGTTTTAGATAAAAGTGCCTTTAAAGGATAGGTATATAAATATCGATTTACTACGTCTAATACATCCTCTTCATCATCAATCGGAACACCTTCTTTATGAAACCATTCTACATTCCCTTGATTATCTGTACGGCTTTCCCATCTTTCTTGATACCCACTTTCCTTGAGTGTTGTCCCTTTCCTAGGAAGCAAGCTAACTATGCGGAGGGCCTCTGCACGTCCCTTTACCTCGCGACGCAAGCGAGCCATCTCCTCGGCTCTGGACATTCCAGCCTTCTCCTTCTCCTCCACAGTCTGCTTCGTCTCCTCGAGCTTCCCTCGCAGCGCTGAAATGGCTTCGTCGTGGGCGGTTGATGAATCCGCCGCGCGGACGGAGCGAATGGCGTTTGCGGTATACTTGACTTCCTCTGAAACATCCTTAGCGGGGGGGTCCTGGGATTGATAACGCCACTCATCATTCCTGGCGTCAAACGCTATGATATCCGAATGACCCTTAGGACAAGTATCATGCTCAAATACTATTTCTTTTGCCTTATATATAGTTTTACACTTATCACAGTATATTTCTTTTAAATTTGTGGGTATAACTTTTGTGTAATTTAAATTAGAATGACTATTAGGACACATTTTATCCTTAAATGAAAAATTACATAATTTACAGTACCTTTCTTCTGGATATTCCATTTCAATAGAAACATACTCGCGATACAATTTGTCCCTTACAGCATGTTTCAATAGAATATCCATAAAATTAAGAAACTTTCTTCTATCAAAAATATTTCCTTCTGGATTTCGGAAAACAGTCAAAGATAAGAAATCTGGAAGATGTTTACTTATATTATCAATATAAATCGCGATATCATCCCCAGCGATGTCACGATCCCCAATCCATTCCTGTTTTAAATAAGCATAACCAAAAACCGCGGTTAGAGTTACTATTTTTGATATATCTTCTTCTGGCAGCGGTTCAAAAACCCCGATTACACTCTCGTCATTATGGGAAATACCACCTTGTAAACTTACTTCTAATAGATTCCACCAATCTTCAGTAGGTGGGTATAATATACTAGGGTCTGAATCATTTACATCTTTTTTAAAAATATTAAAACTGTTGTCACCACCTTCTAAAAATGTATTTATCATTATAAGTATAATAAATATTTATTTTGATACATGTGTTACTTTTTTAATAACGCCTACTGCGACTGTTTGTCGCATATCTCTAACTGCAAATCTACCCAGAGGAGGATATTCGGTAAATGCTTCTACACAAAGCGGTTTGGAAGGTTCTAATTTAATAATTGAAGCGTCACCATTCTTAATTGATTTAGGATTTTCTTCAATAACCTTACCGGTTCTACGGTCAATTTTCTGAGTAATTTCCTTAAATTTACAAGCAATGTGGGCCGTATGACAATCTAACACCGGGGCATAACCATTTGATATTTGTCCCGGATGATTCATAACAATAACTTGTGATAAAAATGATTCCGTTTCATATGCGGGATTATCTTTATTATTGCTAGCGACATATCCGCGCTTAATATCTTTAACAGAAACATTTTTAACATTAAAACCAACATTATCCCCTGGAAAAGCTTGTTCTAATTTTTCATGATGCATTTCAACATCCTTACAATCTGTAACAATATCACTTGGAGCAAATTTAATTGATGTCCCAGGTTTTAAAACGCCTGTCTCTACACGACCGACAGGGACAGTTCCAACACCTCCAATTTTATAAACATCCTGTAAAGGTAAACGTAAAGGTTTATCTACCGGCCTTTTAGGAGGTTTAATATTATCAAGGGCTTCTAGTAATGTTGGGCCTTTATACCATTTCATATTATTCCCATTTTCAATCATATTATCACCGTGCCATCCTGAAATAGGGACGAATGGAATATTGGCTGGCTTATAACCAACCTTCTTAAGAAAATTAGAAACTTCGCCCTTAATTTCCTCATATCTATCTTTATTATAAGGAGGGGATGTTGAATCCATCTTATTAGTAGCGACAATCATTTGTTTTACCCCTAATGTATAAGCTAGAAGGGCGTGTTCGCGAGTTTGACCATTTTTGGAAATTCCCGCTTCAAATTCACCCGTTGGCGAAGCTATTACAAGAACAGCCACATCTGCCTGTGATGTTCCTGTAATCATATTTTTAATAAAGTCTCTATGTCCGGGGGCATCAATAATTGTAAAGTAATACTTGCTTGTCTCGAACTTCCATAAAGCGATATCAATAGTAATCCCCCTTTCTCTTTCCGCTTTTAATTTATCAAGGACCCAAGCATATTTAAAAGAACTTTTACCCATTTCGCTTGCTTCCTTCTCAAACTTTTCAATAACCCTTTTATCAATCCCACCACATTTATAAATTAAATGACCAGTTGTTGTTGATTTACCCGCATCAACATGTCCTATAACAACAATATTAACATGTTTTTTTTCTTTTCCCATTTTGTATATACATTTGGAAATTGTGTTTAAATAATTACAAGTTTAGACATTATTTTTTAAAAATAATATTATATATTATATAAAATGAGCGAGAGAGGACTGGAAACCGTCAACATATTCAATGAGATTATTTCTCTAGTAATAAAATCGATAGAAAAGTCCGGGGATGAAGGTACCCAGGCGGACCAGGGGGCGGGCCCGGCCCCCCAGGCCTTCAGGAAGCATGAAGGCCTGGAGGGCCGGGCCCGCCGAGGGATGATCACGGGTCTGAGCTCAGAGCCAAGACGCCTCACCTCCCCTCGTGCCGAAGAAGCCCCCCAGAGGACGGGGGTCCGGCCCACGCCCACCGTCAGTGATGCGGAGCGGCTCGCGAGGTGGGGCGGCCCTGGCCACCCCTAGTTATGAACAATATTCTCAGGATTAATTAATGGAATACTTGGTTGAAGAGTTATTCCACATAATCCAGATGAATTATCAATATTTCTCTGGATCCGTATATATCCATTTTCACCCCATCCTTTACCCCATGAATTCTTAATAATCCAATAATCCATTTGATAATCCTTATCATGTCCATAACCTATAATTAATATTCCATGATCAAGATTTGTACCACAATTTGGATCTGAATAAATTCCATTTGAATAAAAACGAAATGATAATAAATTAGCTTGAATTGCTGCCGAAACGGGTTGTTGAGCCACAACCCGTTTTAAAATATATTCATTATTTGGAACTATATCCCTATAATCATTTATCTTTATAATAGAATTACATAAATGACAAGTATCTTGTTGAGCTGTATATGGATATTCTTCTTCCGAACATAAACCATTATCAATAACATATTTAAAAGCATTATCCATTAATCCACCCTTACATCCGTTATTCCCGTAATCGATTGAACAATCCATTAATTGTTGTTCTGAAGCATTTTTAAGTATCCCCGTATCAATAGCATTAACAGATTCTATAGAACCTGTAGCACTAAAAGACCAACAAGATCCACATTTACCCTGATCCTTTACTTCTGTAACTACATTTTTATCCCTCCAATCAATTGATTCTGGTACAATTATACTTTCATTTATTAAATATGTACCATTACTTGGTGAATATAATGTATCGTTATTTAATATTATATCATCATTAATAAATTGATTGACTTTTAATTTATATGAATAATTTTGTTTATTATGTCCATGAATCATTGAAGTTATATCAATAGAATGGCCTTTAATATTATCTATATGGTTAATAAGGTTGTCAGTCGAGTCAATACGAGACGTATCCGCCGATAAAATAAACTGAAATAAAGATAAGAATAATTTAAACATTGTAATATATAATATATATTATTCTTCCTTTATATATATATATATGATTTAAATATTAAATAATGGTTTTTCTTTTTGTTTAGGAGGTTCTCTATATAATTTAAAAAATTTATGATAATCATTAAACTTAATATGTCTCTCTAATTCCGAATTACTCTCATTATAAACAATATATACGTCTTCTAAATACTTTGTTTTAATATCTTCAAAATCATTATTATCCTTACTAAACCATAATGATTCTTGTACCGTTTTTATTTTTGAAATAGCCATTAGAACTTTTTCACGTGTAAATTGCATATTCTCCATTTTTTCTTGATATTTTTTAAACTTAATAATAGCGGCGGAACATGTTATACTACTACTAATCCCTATTGGTACCATATTTAAAAATACTTTTAATGAAGTATCATCTTGGTTGATATAATCTAAAACTTCATTTCTAAGGGCTTCATAGATTGATAAAACGGATGAAATAATAATAATCATAATATTAAATCTATCATACCATTTTTTGTAAGTGTTATATTTCATCTGTAGAATACATAATCGATTATCTAATTTATTTAATTTTTTTTGAAGGTGTTCTCTAAACTCTTTTTCATATTGAATATTCATTCTAAGTTCATTATCAATTGTATTTGGTATTGAATTATATTTATTAAAATCTTCATATATTTTATTGGATGAAGATAATATGTCTTTTATTTTATTATGATTTAAATCGATATTTCCTTTTGTAATTTCATTTTTTGAATTATGGATCGTTTTTTTTTGTTTATCTACACAATTGGTTTGAGTTGTATCAACCGATTTTGTAATGTCATCTATAACTAATTTAAGTTCATTATCTTCATTTTTATCTTCATTTTTATCTTTTCTTTCTTTATCATTTCCTTTGTTTAATATGTCCATATATATCATTAAATATATTATTTAATTCATTTAAATTGGTATATATTAATTGTAATGATTTATGATTATTTCCATCAATCAAATCTAATTTATCAATTTGTTTCACCATACTGGTTGATTGTATAAAAACGGAATTAATCGCTTTTATAATTTGTTGTAATTTTAGTTTATTCTTTGATGATAGTTGTTGTTGTAATTCAATGTTATGTTTTGCTTGGAGTATTTCTTTATTTAAGAGAAGTAATATTGTATTGTCTCCTTTGTTTTTAGGGATATCCCTTCCCCTATTATTAGACCTTGGACTAGGCGATAAAATTAAACTCGAATCTGGATTATCCTTGCTCCTTATAATATCTGAATTATTTGTATCACCGGGATAAATATTTTCATATATAAAATTAAACATATAAATAGATATATATATAAATTTGAAAAATTAATTCCATTTATTAATAAAAATGATTATAAACCGACATATCAATAATATAATCCTTAAGGATGTAATGCCCTGTTCATTGCGAATGTGTATATGTGTTGAGTACTTGAATTTCACTTCTAAAAAAGATATTTCTTTCTATAGACAGTGCTTCAGGACAAAAATAAAAGAGAAAGGTATTTATGATGATAATCAAATGGTAATAAGGAATTGGATGAATAATTATAAAAAAACATTTTAGTTAAAACCTTGTTTCTTCTTACACTTTTTCATTATATTCGGGACAGGTATACTATCTGTTTTAGATAATAACTTATCTACATATCTCACCCCTTTAGAGTAAGTACTAAACTTCTTTCCGAGAAGTCTTAAATCTTCTAATTGTGTTTCTGTACCAGGAATATTTTCTATAATATAATATAGTCTTTTTATTAATTTCAATATATCTAATGATAAATTATTCGACATTATACTTTGTATCGTGTGGTGAGTTAGATGGTCAATAATTTCCCCCGATAATTGATAAATATCTTCATCACATAAAGAATTAGAATTTTTCCCAAAAATATCTAGTATTTCAATTAGTCCTTTTAAAGAAATGTTTTCATAATTTAGTTCTAAATAAAATTGATCTTCATGGATACTCATAATAATAATATTATTTTAATAATGAATTTCAAATTTACGATAAATGACTTAAGGATATCGTATATATTATATACTATATAGTATGACACTGTGTCCGAGTGGTTAAGGAGATAGACTTGAAATCTATTGGGCTATGCCCTCGCAGGTTCAAATCCTGCCGGTGTCGAAATCAAAATTTGAAAGTTGTATAAAATAGGGTTATGTGTATATATGGGTATATGTATATAGTTCCTTTAGCTCAGTTGGTTAGAGCGCGAGTCTTATGAGCTCGAG
>CEQP01015509.1_pt1 | contig 11155 bp, 8 predicted proteins | sample 356291 | NCBI WGS metagenome assembly CEQP01 (sample SAMEA2621221, study PRJEB7988) | marine metagenome | isolation source: saline water (ENVO:00002010), including | reverse complement strand
AAAAATACTATAATGGAAATAAGAGCTGGTACTGGTGGTGAGGAGGCAGCACTATTTGCAGCAGATTTATATAGAATGTACAGTTACTTAGCTGAACAAAATAATTGGGAAAATAATATAATTGAAGCAAATGCAACTGGTAATGGAGGATATAAAGAAATCATATGTTCCTTTAAAGGGAACTCTATATTTGGAATATTGAAATATGAAGGTGGGGTTCATCGGGTTCAAAGAGTTCCTCAAACAGAGTCAAATGGTAGAGTACATACATCTGCTGCTACTGTAGCTGTTTTACCAGAAGCTGATGAAGTTGATGTTGAAATTAATCCTCAAGATTTAAGAATAGATACATATCGGGCATCTGGTGCTGGAGGACAACATGTAAATAAAACTGAATCTGCAATAAGAATAACTCATATTCCTACAGATACAGTTGTAACTTGTCAAGATGAAAAATCACAACATAAAAATAGAGTTGCTGCAATGAAAGTATTAAGATCAAGATTGTTAGCAAATGAAATAGAAAAGCAACAATCAGAAAGAGCAAAAGTGAGAAAAAATATGGTTTCTACTGGGGATAGAAGCGCCAAAATTAGAACATATAATTTTCCTCAAGGAAGAGTTACTGATCATAGAATTAATCTAACACTTTACAAACTTGAAGAAATAATGAATGGTCAACTTGATGAATTAATTAAACAATTAAAAATTGCTGATCAAATTGAAGAATTAAAAACGGCAAACTTAAGTTGATAAGAATTAAAACAGATGAAATCAACATTAATCCTCTTAAAAAACTAATCGAAAAGGGTGAAAAAAAACTAGAAAAAAATAAGATCAAGGAATCCAAATTAAAAATTAAATGGATTATATCTAATATATTAAAAACTCCAATAAAAAATTTATCCCTTTACCAAGATTATAAACTAAGCAAAAAAGAAATTCAACTTTTTAATAATTACATCAAAAGATTGCTTAACCATGAACCTGTTCAATATATTATTAAAGAAACAGAATTTTATGGTCTTGACTTTCTATTAGATAATAACGTTTTAATTCCTAGAATTGAAACCGAAAGAATTGTAGATTTTGCGATAGATTCAATCAAAAAATATAATTATAAAAATATAATAGATATTGGTACAGGTAGCGGAATAATTAGTATTTGCATTGCTAAAAAAATTGATCAAAACATTTCAATACTTGCAATTGACTCAAACATAAATGCTTTAAAAATTGCAAAAAAAAATGCAATAAAACATAAAGTTAATTCAAAAATTAAATTTTTACATTTTAATATTTTAAAAGACAAATTAAAAAAAAACTTTGACTTGATAGTTAGCAATCCCCCATATGTAAGTATAAAAGAATATAATCAACTCGATAAAGATATTAGGTTTTTTGAGCCAAAATCAGCCTTAACTGACTATGATAATGGAACTATATTTTATGAAAAATTTTCAATTAAAGGTTTAGAATGGTTAAATAAAAATGGTTCTATTGTTTTAGAGTTGGGTGGTCAAAAACATTCAATTAAAATTAAAAAAAAATTTTTTAAAAGAGGTTGGAAAAATATAAAATTAATTAATGATTTTAATGGAGATACTAGAATATTAATAGCACAAAACTAATAAAATATTTACTGCCTTATTTTAGAATATTAAGACCATTTAATATTTTAATAAGTTCCTTAACTCTTCTTTTAATTTCAATTTCAATTGGAACAACAATTTATAATGAAACTTTTTTGTATGGTTTCTTGGTTATATCATTTTTTACAGGAGCAGCTAATGTAATAAACGATAGTTTGGATTATAAAACTGATTTAATAAACAATTCAGAAAGACCTATACCAAAAGGTGAAATATCACCATTCAATGCAATGATTTTTTCAATATTTTTATTTTTGATTGGAGCATACTTTTCTTTATTTTTAAATCAAAATTCATTTTTTTTAAGTGTATTTATTGGTCTACCATTAATTATTTTTTACAGTTTATTTTTTAAAAATACACCCATTTATGGTAATATAATTGTTTCTCTAATAATTGGTTTAGCATTTGTATTTATTGCATCATTAAATAATAATTTTAATGAAATAATTCCAATTTCAATATTAGGTTTTTCATTTACTTTTGTCAGAGAACTAATAAAAGATATTGCTGATTATGAAGGTGATAAAAGTTCCAATATAAATACTTTCCCAGTTATTTATGGAATTAAACACTCAATAAAACTCGTAAAAATTTTAACTTTTTTTTTAGCTTTCGGTGTTTTAATTCCTTATTTCGTTGGTATTTTTTCAATAAAATATTTAATAATTACATTTTTTGGGATTAGTATTCCTCTTTTTTTTATTATAATTTTCCTTAGTATTTCACCTAAACCAACAGCATGTAATAAATCATCAAAAATAATAAAGTTGTTGTTTTTAGTAGGTTTAATTGCAATTTATTATAAATAAAAAGTCATGAAATCAGAATTTATACATTTACATAATCACTCAGATTACAGTCTTTTAGATGGAGCTCAAAAAATTGACGAACTTCTAGAAACTATTACAAATTTAAATATGGATTCAGTTGGTTTAACTGAACATGGAAACATGTTTTCTGCCATATCATTTTATAAAGCAGCAAAAAAAAATGGGATAAAACCAATCCTGGGTTGTGAGGTATATGTAGCACAGGGAAGTCGTTTTGATAAAACTCCAAAAAAAGATGGCGGATGGGGAAACAATCATTTAGTACTTATTGCACAAAATTATACTGGTTATAAAAATTTAATGAAGTTATCTACAGCTGGATATTTAGAAGGCTTTTATTATAGACCTAGAGTAGATAAAGAATTATTAAAAGAATTCAATGAAGGAATAATATGTTTATCAGGTTGTCTTAAAGGTGAAATACAAGAATTTATTGTTAAAGGAGAATATAATAAAGCTAAAGAAGCTGCTAATGAATTCTCTAAAATTTTCCCTGAAAGATTTTATCTAGAGTTACATAATCACGGTATTCCTGAAGAGGATTTAGTTAGAAAACATTTATTAAAAATATCAAAAGAATTAAATATACCACTTGTCGCTACAAATGATTGTCACTATTCTTTAAAGAAAAACTGGGAAGCTCATGATGTAATGTTTTGTTTAGGAACAGGAAAAGATAGAGATGACCCAAAACGACAAAGGTATGCAACTCAAGAATTTTACTTTAAGTCTCAGGATGAAATGTGGAAATTATTTAAAAATTATCCTAAAGCGATCGAAAATAGTAGATTCATTTCTGATTCATGCAATATTGAATTACCATTAGGTGAATATTTACTTCCCAAATTTCCTATTCCTGAAAAATATACAACATTTTCTCCTGATGATTATCTGAGAATATGTTGTGAAAAGGGTTTAAAAAGTGTTTATTCAAAAATAGATGATCAAATTATAAATAGATTAAATTTTGAACTAAATGTCATAAAAAAAATGGGGTTTGCTGGTTATTTTTTAATAGTTATGGATTTTGTTGATTACTCTAAAAAAAATAATATACCTGTTGGACCAGGAAGAGGTTCAGTTGCAGGTAGTCTAGTAGCCTATGCCTTAGGTATAACAACCATCGATCCTATAAAATACAACCTTCTTTTTGAGAGATTTTTAAATCCTGAGAGAATATCTATGCCAGATATTGACATTGATTTTTGTTATGAGAGAAGACTTGAAGTAATTGATTATATAAAACAAAGGTATGGAGAAGAATCTGTAACACAAATAATTACTTTTGGAAAATTAAAAGCAAGACAAGTAGTTAGAGATGTTGGTAGAGTTCTAGGAATTAGTCTTTCGGAAGTTGATAAAATTGCAAAATCTATTCCAAGTACCCCTGGAGTATCTTTAGATCAAGCTTTAAAGTTAAACAATGATTTAAAAGAAATATCAAATAAAAATGATTTAAATAAAGACCTAATTAACTTCTCTAAAACATTAGAAGGAATGAATAGACATGTATCAACTCATGCTGCAGGAGTTGTAATAACACCTGGTAATTTATCAAATTATATACCTTTATATAAATCTAGTCAAGGGGATATTACTTCACAATATGATATGAAAAACTTAGAAGATCTAGGTTTGTTAAAAATGGATTTTCTGGGATTAAGAAACTTGACAGTTATTAATGATACAATTGAATTGCTTAAGAAAAGAGGAGTAAAAATAAAATTGGAAAAAATTCCACTTGATGATAATGAAGTTTTTAACCTTTTTTCTAAAGGCAATACAATAGGTGTATTTCAATTTGAATCAAATGGAATGAGAGAATATTTAAAAAAATTAAAACCAACATCAATTCAAGATTTAATTGCTATGAATGCGTTATATAGACCTGGACCAATGGAAAATATTGATGAGTTCATAAAAAGAAAACATGGTAAAAAACAAATTAAATACATTGACCCACTACTTAAAGATATTTTAAATGAAACATATGGCATTATTGTTTATCAAGAGCAAGTGATGCAAATAGCAAACACCATAGCTGGGTTTAGTTTATCTCAAGCAGACATAATGAGAAGAGCTATGGGTAAAAAAGAAAAAAAGCTCATGAAAGACCTTAGAAAGGAATTTATTAAAGGAGCTATTAAAAATCAAATTGCTAAAGAAAAATCCATTGAAATTTTTGATTTAATTGAAAAATTCGCAAAATATGGTTTCAATAAAAGTCACAGCACAGCATATGCATATATAGCGTACCAAACGGCATATTTGAAAACTTACTATCCATCTGAGTTTATGGCTGCGAACTTAACCAGTGAAATGATAAACACAAACAGAGTAGTAACATTATTAAATGAATGTCAAAAATTAAAAATTAAAATAAATCCACCAGATGTTAATGAATCTGAAATTAATTTTAGAGCTATTGATGAAAAAACAATATCTTTCGGTTTGAATGCTATAAAAAATGTCGGAATTAAGGCTTTAAAAGATATTATTGATAATCGAAAAAAATCAGGGAAATCAAAAACCATGTATGATTTTTGTAAAAATCTAGATTTAAGATTGGTCAATAAAAAAGTTTTAGAAAGTTTAATTGCTGCTGGGGCAATGGATTCGATTGATGGAAATAGAGCGCAAAAATATTCTATAGTTGAAATAACTCTTAAATCTGCTCAAAAAGAACAAACAGAGTCAAAAAATAATCAGTTTACTATTTTTAACAATAGTGAAAATAATACAGATTTTACAAATTATGTTAAACTACCTGAAATTGAAGATTGGAATGAAAATAAAAAACTTGATTATGAAAAAGAATTAATGGGGTTTTACCTCAGTGGTCACCCACTTTTAGAATATTCTAAAACTTTAGAAAAATTTTCTAACTATGATTTTACTGAAAAAAATGAAGATTTAGAAAAAATTAAAATTGGAGGAATAATTACAGAATTAAAACACCATTTTGATAAAAAAAATCAAGAAATGGCTTTTTGTAAACTTGAATGTATAGGTGGAACAGTTGATTTATTAATATTTCATGATTCTTTTTCAAAATTTAAATCTTTAATTGTTGAAGGGGGATTAATATTTGTAAAAGGAAAATCAACCTCTGGAATTAATGAAAATATTTTAAAAATTATTGTTGATTCTATTGAATCGCTTGATGATGTTCAAGGTAAAAATCCTTCAATAATGAATATTGTATTGGAGGTCAATAAAATGAAAGAAGATGATGTTGATGAATTATATAATCTAATAAATAATCACCAAGGTAATTCCAAAGTTTTTTTTCACTTATATGATAGTTTAGGAGAAAATAAAAAATTTTACTCAAAAAAATTAAAAGTTTCTAATGATGATAAATTCATTAATAAGCTAAAAAGTATTTATGGAGATGAAAATGTTTGGGTTGAATAATGATGATTAATTTTGGTAATTTTTTAATAACTATAATTTAAGGATTATTATATGGATTTAGGTACAGCTTTTGGATTGTTCATAGGTATGTTAATTATCATTTTTACAGTATTAACAAAAAATGGTGACCCTATTTGGTTTATGGACTTTGGGTCTGTTCTAATTGTTCTTGGCGGAACCCTATCTGCGACTTTAGTAAATTATCCATTAAGAAATGTTCAAGCATTATTAAGAATTGTTGGTGCGGCTTTTAAAAGACAAAATATTGAACATTTAAGCGTTATTGATCAACTTGTAGAAAAAGCTGATATTTCAAGAAAGAAAGGTATTTTAGCATTAGAACCTGAACTTGAAACTATAAATGATAAATTTTTAAAAGATGGTTTAGATTTAGCAATTAATGAAAGAGATTCTCAGCGTTTAAGAACATATTTAGAACTTGAAATGTCTAATATTGAGAGAAGACATAGTCTAGGTCAAGAAATCTTTTTATATATGGGGGCATACGCTCCAGCTTTTGGAATGTTAGGAACTGTTCTGGGGTTGATAATAATGATGAAAAACTTTGCTTCCTCAGATCCATCTGATTTTGGTGCAATGGAGTTTAGTGTTGCAGAAAGATTTGCGGAACTATTAGGTGGTATGGGGTTAGCTTTGATTACTACTTTTTATGGAGTATTATTGTCAAATCTTGTTTTTTTACCTCTTGCAGGTAAACTTAAGAGAAAATCAGAAGAAGAACTCATGGTAAAAGATATAATGGTTGAAGGAATTATTGGAATTCATTCTAAAGATCATCCTATAATTTTAAGAGAAAAGTTGTTGACTTTTGTTCCGCAAAGCAGCAGAAAAGAAGATAAGAACAAAAATGCCTCGTAAAGTTAATCAAATATCATTTAACGAAGGTAAAGCTAGAAGTACTGCCTGGGCGGTAACATTTGGTGATATGGTAACATTATTACTTACTTTTTTTATATTAATCATTGTTATAATGAATGAAGCAGAAAAGCAAATTGATCAAATAATTGATATGCTTTTAGATGAAACTTATAAAGAACTAAAAATTGAATTGTCTGATATTGACGTTCAAGTTGATAGAGTAACAAAAGGTGTAAAAATTACAATGGGCAGCAACCAACTTTTCCAATCTGCAGATGCAGAATTAAAACAAGAAGTTCTTCCAACTTTGGATCAAATTGGACAATTAATCAAAAATTCAAGAATTGTAAGTTTGGAAAAAGATTCAACTTTTCAAAAATTTGTAGAGGCTATTGAAAAAAATAATAAAAGTTTAAATATTGAGATTAGAACGGAAGGTCATACTGACAACTTACCACTTCCTTTAAAATTACAAAACAAGTGGAAATCTAATTGGGAATTATCTACTGCTAGGGCTTTAAATGTAGTTACATTATTATCAAAATACTCAGGATTACCTCAAAACAAATTTTCTGCAATGGGATATGGTGAATTTAGACCACTTTATCAAAACAAAACTGTTGATGGTAGGTCACGAAATAGAAGAGTTGAAATATATCTAGATGCTTTTGTAACAATTAAGGTTGAAAATGAGAATTTGACTCCTTTATAATTTTTATAACCTTTTCCCCAGGTTTAGCCATTCTCAATTTTTCTCTTGCTAAATCTTCTATATAATCAATATCATTTTCTAGTTTATTTTTCGTTGAATTTAGCTGTAACTTTTCAATCCTTAAATCATCAATTTCTTTATTTAATTTTCTCTTAGTTTCGTTTACTTCATAAAAACTATAAAGTCCATGATCATCTAAAACAAAAATTAATATTAAAATTATTATAAAAATGAAAATTATTTTATAAAAAAAATTTTTATTTTGGACTGGAGTAATTAATCGTCTCGAAGATTTTCTTTTTTTAAAAAAAATATTTCTTTTATTTTTATTCAAAATACTTTTAAGAATTAAAACCTAAGATATCTGATTTAGCAAAGATTGCATTATCCCCTAAATTTTCTTCGATTCTTAATAGTTGATTATACTTACATATTCTATCAGTTCTTGATGCGGAACCGGTTTTTATTTGACCCATACCCATAGCTACGGAAAAATCAGCAATAGTTGTGTCTTCTGTCTCGCCTGATCTATGAGATATAATTGCACCCATTTCATTTTCTCTTGCAAGATTTATTGTATCAATTGTTTCAGAAACAGTACCTACTTGATTTAATTTAATTAAAATTGTATTCATAGCTGATAAATTAATTGCCTTTTCTAGCCTTTTTATATTTGTAACAGTTAAATCATCTCCAACTATCTGTACTTTATCTCCTAGTTTATTATTTAGATTAACCCAACCATCCCAATCATCCTCATCTAATCCATCCTCAATAGATATAATTGGATATTTATTAACTAAATCAATGTAATAATCGATTATTTCATCGCTGGTTAATATTTTACCTTCAGATTCGAGATTATATTTTTTTTCGTTAATATTAAATAATTCGGAAGCAGCAACATCTAATGCTAAAAAGATTTCTTTTCCAGGAGTATATCCAGCTAGGTTTATAGCTTCCATTATAACTTCAATTGCTTCTTCATTTGATTGAAGGTTAGGTGCAAAACCTCCCTCATCTCCAACAGCAGTATTCATATTCATTTTGTTTAAAACTGATTTAAGTTTATGAAAAATTTCCGTTCCCATCCTTAAAGCATTTGAAAAAGTTGATGCTCCAACAGGAAAAACCATAAACTCTTGAATATCAACACTATTATTAGCATGACTTCCACCATTTAGGATATTCATCATTGGGATGGGTAAAGAAATATTATCTGTAATCTTTAAAGATTCAAATAATGAAACTTTTTTATAATTTGAAGCTGCATGAATTGCTGCCATAGAAACACCTAGAATTGCATTAGCTCCTATTTTACCTTTATTGGGTGTTCCATCACATTCAATTAATTTATTATCTATTTGTCTTTGATCTAAAACGTCTAAACCTTTAACAGCTGGAGCAAGATGTTTTTCTAAATTAACTAAAGCTTTTGAAACTCCTTTTCCTAAAAAAATATTTTTATCACCATCTCTTAATTCTACAGCCTCATGCTTACCAGTTGATGCTCCTGATGGAACAGCTGCACGTCCAATACTTCCATCAGTTAATATTACATCAACTTCGATCGTAGGATTTCCTCTAGAGTCAAGAATTTGTCTACCTATAACTTTTGAAATTTTACTCATTTTTTATTTTTACCTTAAAATATTGTATCAAAATTATCAATAAATTAATTTTAGCACAAACTAATTACATTTTTAACTTCTTGTTCCATAAAAAAAAACATATTTTATGTTTATTATTAAATTAATTTAAGCTAATTATTTTACACATTTATAATAGAAAATTATTACAAATATGCAACTAAGTATTAAAAATCTTTCCATCGATACTCTTATTTATGGTTTTGGAAATGTTTTTACTAGGTTAATAACATTTCTTTTATTACCACTTTACACAAATATTTTAACTCCTAGTGAATATGGCATAATAACCATTATATATGTTTTTATGGGTTTTATGAATATAATTTATCATTACGGATTAGATTCTTCATTTTTAAAATATTATGCAAAAGAAAAAAATATTAAAAATCAAAAAACAATTTTTTCAACTGCTTTTTTTTTAAATCTTTTTTCAAGTATTATATTATCATTATTAATTTTTTTATTTTCAAAACAATTAAGTTTTTTCTTTTTTAAAGATCAAACATATCAAGAATTATTTAATATTACCTCTTCTATATTATTTTTAGATTCTTTATCCCATATTCCTTTCGCTTTATTAAGAATCCAAAAAAAACCATTTATTTTCATTTCCTTAAAATTAATTAATGTATGCATAACTTTATTTTTTAACATCTATTTTTTAATAATAGAAAAAATAGGAATTGAAGGTGTTTTTTATAGTGTCTTAATAGCATCTATTACTTCTTTTTTGTTTATTATAATTGCCTCATTTAAATCATTTAAAATTATTTTAAAACTTGATTATATTAAAAAGTTTTTAAAGTTTGGCTTACCATTTCTTCCAGCAGGAATTGCCTCAATAACAATGGAATCCATTGATAGATATATTTTATCGATTATGACAAACAATGATATTGTTGGAATATATACTGCTGGATATAAATTAGGTATTTTTATGCTAATATTTTCAACGGCATTTAATTATGCATGGCAACCATTTTTCTTAAATTCTAAAGAAAATAATGAAACAAGAAAATTATTCTCAAAAATATTTACATTTTACATATCAATAGCTATCATGATTTGGTTAACCATTTCATTCTTTCTTAAAGAAGTGATTACTATTCAGATTTTTGAATTTTCGTTATTAGGAAAAGCTTATGTGGAATCAATTCGTTTCGTCCCTATAATATTATTATCTTACATTTTTCAAGGTGCATATTATAATTTTCTTCCAGGAATTTATTATAAAGAAAAAACAAAAATAATTCCTTCTATAATTATTTTTAGTGCTATTATTAATATTTTCACAAATATTTTATTAATACCAGTTTATGGAATGATCGGTTCAGCAATTGCAACACTTTTTGGACATTTGAGCATGGCAGTCTTAACTTACTTTTATTCAAAAAAATTATTTTCAATAAAATATGAATGGTTTAAAGTTTTTGTAATATTTTTCATATCATCTTTGTTAATTATTTTTTCACAATTATTTTTTATGTCCTTAGCAGTAAAAACTTTAATTTGTATAATATTTTATCTATTCATCTTTAAATCAAAAATGATTTCATTTTAATGAAAAAAAAAGTGAAGGTTTTTCTTTTTTCAACATTTAAAACTTCTTTTATCAAAGATGATTTTAATCACTTAAACAACAATTATATTTCAAAATGGGTTTCTGCATCAGGAATAAATGCAATATATCAAATATTAAAAAATTGTTATAATCATCGAGTGTATATAGTTTGGTTTGCATCAACGTATAGTGCTTTGATTATTTTTTTATCAAAAATATTTAATAAAAAAACAATAATTATTGTAGGAGGAGCTGACGTTATTTTTGATCAAAATCTTGGGTATGGTCTTCTTCAAAAAAGATGGAAATTTCCAATTATAAAATTTGCATTAAATAATGCAGATCACATAATTGCTTCATCGAATTATATCAAAGATAACATAATAAAAATCTGCGATAAAAAACCCTACAATCTATCTGTTATATATCCAGGTGTTAATATTGATTTA
>CEQP01123834.1_pt1 | contig 11176 bp, 14 predicted proteins | sample 356291 | NCBI WGS metagenome assembly CEQP01 (sample SAMEA2621221, study PRJEB7988) | marine metagenome | isolation source: saline water (ENVO:00002010), including | reverse complement strand
AGAATGACAGCAATGGATAATGCGACAAGAAATGCAGGAGATTTAGTTGATAAGTTAACGATAAATTACAATCGAAGTAGGCAAGCAGCTATTACAAAGGAATTAATTGAAATAATATCTGGTGCAGAAAGTTTATAATATGAGCAAAAATGGAAAAATAACTCAAGTTATCGGAGCTGTTGTTGATGTACAATTCGAAGGTGAGCTACCTGAAATTTTAACTGCCTTAGAAGTTAATAATTCAGGCAATAAATTGATATTGGAAGTTGCCCAGCACCTTGGAGAGAATAGTGTTAGAACTATAGCCATGGATAGCACTGAAGGTTTAAAGAGAGGAGACTCTGTACAAAATACTGGAGCTCCAATAAGTGTTCCTGTAGGACCAGAAACTTTAGGAAGAATAATAAATGTTATTGGTGAACCAATAGATCAAAAAGGTGAAGTAAAGACTAAAGAGAAATGGCCAATACACAGAGAAGCACCAAAGTTTACAGATCAGTCAACTGAAACAGAGATTTTGGAAACTGGAATAAAAGTTATAGATCTTTTAGCTCCATACTCTAAGGGTGGAAAGATAGGTTTGTTTGGCGGAGCAGGTGTTGGAAAAACAGTCATAATAATGGAACTAATTAATAATATTGCAAAAGCTCATGGAGGATTTTCAGTTTTTGCAGGAGTTGGAGAAAGAACCCGTGAAGGTAATGATTTATATCACGAGATGATTGAGTCTGGAGTTATTAAACCAAATGGAAAAGGGTCAAAAGCAGCTCTGGTGTACGGCCAAATGAATGAACCCCCTGGAGCACGAGCAAGAGTCGGTTTAACAGGTTTAACAGTGGCAGAATACTTTAGAGATAAAGAGGGACAGGACGTACTTTTTTTTGTAGATAATATTTTTAGATTTACTCAGGCAGGATCAGAAGTTTCAGCTTTGCTTGGTAGAATTCCATCAGCTGTAGGATATCAACCAACTTTAGCAACTGATATGGGTAATTTACAAGAAAGAATAACTACTACAGGAAAAGGCTCAATTACATCTGTGCAAGCTATTTATGTTCCTGCAGATGATTTAACAGATCCTGCACCTGCTACATCCTTTTCACATTTAGATGCCACAACAGTACTGTCACGACAAATCGCAGAACTTGGAATTTACCCAGCAGTAGACCCTTTAGACTCTACATCAAGAATATTAGACCCAAGAATCGTTGGTGATGAACATTACAGAGTAGCTAGACAAGTTCAAAAAATTTTACAAACCTATAAGTCTCTTCAAGATATTATAGCTATTCTAGGAATGGATGAACTTTCCGAACAAGATAAATTAACTGTAGCTCGAGCAAGGAAAATCCAAAGATTTTTATCACAACCATTTTTTGTTGCAGAAGTATTTACTGGAACTCCTGGAAAATTAGTTAATTTAGAGTCCACAATCAAAGGATTTGATGCAATTTGTAAAGGAGATTATGATCATTTGCCAGAAGCAGCATTCTATATGGTTGGTACTATAGATGAAGCGGTAGAAAAAGCAGAAAAAATGGCTAAAGAAGCAGCAGCTTAATGTCAGAAAAATTTAATTTAGAAATTGTCTCACCAGAAAAGGTTATTATCAAACAACAAGTCACTTCAGTTACCATACCATCATTTGAAGGCGAAATGACTCTTCTAATTAATCATATACCATTAATTACATTTCTAAGACCAGGCATTGTTAAAGTCACTGGAGAAAAAACTTCGGAGTACTTTATTGAAGAAGGTACAGTAGAATTTTCAAAAAATAATTTAATTCTATTATCTTCAACAATTCTAGATTTAAAAACACTCTCCAAAGATAAATTAAATAAAATGATTTCTGAGTGCAAAGATCTTCTAAAAAAAGAAAATATAGACGATAAAACCAACTATATTAATTCTCATAAAGCTGATGTTCTTTCTAGAATTAATTTATAGAGGATTTAATTTTTGGTAAAAGTTCTTCATAAAGTTTTTTTTTAAACGAAACAATAACTTTAGGTAAATCTTCAATGTTCAACCACTGCCACTCAATAAATTCAGGACGTCCAGTGTTAAGGTTGATTTCATTATCTTCACCGATAAATCGAACTATAAACCATTTTTGTTTCTGCCCTTTATATTTACCTTTCCATATTTTTCCCAAAAGATAATCTGGTAATTCATATTGAGTAAATTTCTCTATTTCCTTAATAATTTTAATATTTTTTATACCAGTTTCTTCTTTTAGCTCTCTCTTCATGGCTTCTGAAAAATTTTCACCTAAATCAACACCACCTTGTGGCATTTGCCATCTATCTGTTGGGTTATCCTTACGCTTACCAACAAAAACTCTATTTTCTTTATTTAGAACTATTATACCTACTCCTAATCTTAGCGGAAGCTCACTCATTATAATTTAGGTTTTAAGAAGTTTAATTGCGTAATTCAATTGATTATCAGATTTGGAATTGATTTGAAAGTCGTCTGCTTCTTCCTTTATAAAAATATCTGGTTTAACCCCTACTTCAGAAATTGACTCTCCTGATGGAAGATAATATTTTGAGATGGTAAGCCTTATACCTCCCCCATCGCTTAATGGTATAATTGACTGAACTGATCCTTTTCCATATGTACTTTCACCTAAAAGTATTGCTCTTTTATGATCCCTTAAAGCACCCGCAACTATCTCAGATGCAGAGGCAGAGCCATTGTTAATTAAAACAATTATAGGCTTGCCTTTTACCCTATCTCCTCTTTTAGCAAAAAAACGCCTGTTCTCAATAACTCTTCTGCCCCTTGTGGAAACTATTTCTCCGTCATCTAAGAAGAAATCAACAACATTAATTGCCTGGGTTAATAATCCTCCAGGATTGTTTCTTAAATCAAGAATATAACTTTTAGGACGGTCTTTTCTTTCGATTTTTGATATTTCGTCAACTAATTGTTTGCTGCTGTTACTATTAAATGATTTTAATCTTAAATAACCAATATCTTTTTTAATTATTTTTGTTTCTACAGACTGAATTTCAATTATCTCCCTCTTAATACTTTTGTTTAGAGCATCTTTTATTCCTTTTCTTCTTATTGTTAAATTTATCTTTGAGCCAACAGGACCTCTCATAAGTTTTACTGCTTCCATCAATGTTTTGCCTTGAACCTGAACATCATTAATTTTAACAATATAATCACCAGCTTTTATACCTGCTTTTGATGCCGGCGTTCCATCTATAGGAGAGATAACTTTTATAACACCAGCTTCCATACCAACTTCTATTCCAAGACCCCCAAATTCACCTTTCGTATCTGTCTGCATACTATTAAATAGCTCAGGATTCATGTAAGCGGAGTAAGGGTCAAGAGATTGCAAAACTCCATTAATTGCAGCATCAATTGTTTCCGACTCGTCTATTTCATCTACGTACTCTTTTTTTACTTTCTCTAAAACCTCACCAAATAAGTCTATCTTTTTATAAAATTCATTATTATTTTTTGCTAACGCAACTGACGATAAAAATAAAAATATAGATAGAACTTTTAAAATATTTTTCATAAAGATATACTTTCTTTAGAGCTAGGTTCTGACCACATTTTCTCTAAATCGTAAAATTTTCTTTTTTCAGGATGGAATATATGCACTATTATGTCAATAGCATCTATTAATTTCCAATCGTTACTTTCTCGCCCTTCTATTTTACAATAACTAATTCCATTCTTTAGTAACTTCGATAATAAGATTTCAGATAAAGATTGCAAATGTCTCGAGGAACTGCCTGATGCAATAATCATGTAATCTGCAATTGTAGATTTTCCTTTCAAACTTATAGCTATGATATTTTTAGCTTTATTTTCATTCAATGTTTTTTCAATTATTTTTTTTATTTTTGGAATTTCCACTAGCACTATAATAAATAATTTTTTCTTATTTTGGAAGAAGAAATATTAATTATTTTTGTTTTTATAAATATTAACTTCTCTTTTTTAAGCATATTAAAAGCCTTACATCTTAAAGTTTTTTTAAAATATCCGTGTCTAGGGAAAATGACAATATTGCATATATTTTGAAATTTTTGCCAACCTTCCCATTTATGAAAATTAATCAGATTATCTGATCCTATTATGAAATAAAGCTGATGATTTTTATTTTTATTTTTTAAAAATCTTAATAATTTTATAGTTTTGTTAGAGTTTAAATTTTTATCATAGTTTCTAATTTTTATTTTTTTATTATTCTTAATTATTTTATTAGAAAGAAAAATTCTTGATTTCAAAGATAGTAGAGGTCTTTTTTTTAATGGATTTTTTTTTGTTATTACCCAGAGCAAACAGTCTAATTTTAATTTTTTTAACGATGCAATTGCTATTTGTAAATGTCCTTTGTGAGGAGGATCAAAAGTACCACCAAAGATACCAATCTTTTTTTTTAAATTTTTTTTTTTAATCATTACTTATGATCTAATGGTTCCCTTTCCTTCAACCACATATTTGTAGGAAGTTAATTGATTAATTCCAACTGGTCCCCTTGGAGGTAGTTTATTTGTAGAGATACCAATCTCTCCTCCAAAACCAAATTCTCCACCATCCGCAAATTGTGTGGAAGCATTATGAATTGTTATTGCACTATTTACACCTTCGAGAAAAATTCTAGCCGTTTTTTTATTTTTTGTAACAATAGAATCGGTATGCATAGTTCCATACTTCAAAATATGTGATACCGCATCTCTTACTCCATCAACTACTTTAACAGATATTTTTGGTGATAAATATTCTGTTCCCCAATCAATTTCTTTTGCAATCTTAAGTCTATTTTTAAATATTTTATTTATTTTTTTGTCAGCAATAATTTCACATCCCTCTGATATTAGTTCGTTTATAATTGGTACGGCATGGGATCTAATACACTTAGTGTCAATCAGTAAAGTTTCAGCAGCACCACAGATAGAAGTTCGTCTCATTTTAGAATTTAAAACTATTTTTTTCGCCATTTGGATATCTGCATCTTTATCAACGTAAACATGGCAGTTACCCTCAAGATGCCCAATTACATTCACACTAGAAAGTTTTTTTACTTTTTTTACTAAATTTTTTCCACCTCTTGGAACAATAACATCTATATAATTTGACATTTTGGATAAAAGAAAATCAACAATTTTTCTATTTTTTTTGTTTATGAACTGAATACAATTTTTATCAAGACCATTTGTTTCTAAAGAATTTCTAAATAAATCTGATAAAATTTTATTTGAATTAAAAGACTCAGACCCACCTCTTAAAATAGCTACGTTTCCTGATTTTATACATAAAGATGATACATCACATGTAACATCTGGTCTGCTTTCATAAATTATTCCGATTACTCCGATTGGTACTGTAACCTTCTTTATAAGAAGTTTATTTGGTCTTTTCCATTTATCTACTATTTTTCCAATAGGGTCTCTAAACTTTGCTATTTGATTTATAGAATTTCTAATACTTTCAATTTTGTTGTTATCTATTATTAATCTATCTATTAATTCTTCACGCTTGCATTCTTTAATATCTTTAGAATTTTCTTTAAAAATTCTTTTTTTATTTTCGTTTAATTGTTTGCTGTAACTTTGAAGAACTCTGTTTCTTTTTTTAAAATTTACTTTACTGAGTCTTTCAAATGCAAATTTTGATTTAATCCCAATATTTTTAAGATATTTACTCATTATAATTTCACCATATCATCTCGATGTATAATTTCAGATTTACTAGAATATCCTAAAATTTTCTCAATTTGATCACTTTTAAGACCTTTTATTTTATTAATTTCGTCAGATGAAAAGGAGGTAATACCCCTGGCACAATCATTGCCGTTTTCATCTACGATTAATATATTCTCTCCTTTTAAAAATTTACCTTCAACCTTGATAATTCCCGCAGGCAAAAGGCTCTTTCCGTTATCGAGCGCTTTAGTGGCGCCGTTATCAATATACACTTTACCATTAGATCCAATTGAACTCACAATCCATTTTTTTCTTGCATCAAGACTGGATACTTTAGGCAAAAACCAAGTACAAATATTTTTTTTTACCAACTTGTCTAAGGGGTTAATATTTTTTCCATTTGCAATAGCCATATAGCATCCAGAATTCATACATATTTTTGCAGCTTCTAATTTTGTTGACATACCACCAGAGCCATATGAATTTTTTTTATTTTCAACAAAAGAATATATTTTCTCATCAATATTTTTTACTTGTTTTATAATTTTTCTTCTTTCTGAAGATTCATATAAACCATCTACATCTGAAAAATTTATCAAAACATTTGCGCTTATTATCTGAGCCACTCTTGCAGCTAGGCGGTCATTATCACCATATTTAATTTCAGTGGTTGCGGTTGTGTCATTTTCATTTACTATTGGTATTGCTTTTAATTTAAAAAGATTTTCAAAAGTTCTTTTCACATTAATTGCTCTTCTTCTTTGTTCAGTATCATCCGGTGATATCAATATTTGACCAATTTTGATTCCTTTATTTTCAAACATTTTTCTGTAAATATTAGTTAAATGAATTTGACCAATTGAAGCTAGAGCTTGACTCATTTCAACTTTTAGCTTCTTTTTTTTGACTTTTAAATAGTTTTGACCCAAAGCAATAGCACCTGAGGAAACGATTACAAACTCTTTGCCTTTTTTTCTAAATTTTTCTATATCTGACACCAAGCTTCTAAGCCATTTTTCTTTCAATTTACCTCTGGAATCAACCAGATTGGAGGAACCAATCTTCAAAACTATAATTTTAGCATTATCTATATGCATTTTTTAAGAATTACCTTCTTTGCCCTCTCAAAGTTTTCACCTGTTGCAACAGAAATTATTTCAAAATCTTTTTTTATTCTTTTTTTGAAAATTTCTAATTCTTTTTTGATTTTTTTCATATCAACAAGATCCAATTTATTTAAAACGATAATTTCTGTTTTTTTTAAAATCTTTTTATCATACTTAGACAATTCATCTCTTATTTTCAAATAATTTCCCAGTATATCCTTTTCTGATAAATCGATTAAATGAATTAAAGTATTACACCTTTCAATGTGGCGTAAAAATTTATCACCTAACCCCACACCTTTATGGGAACCTTCAATTAATCCTGGTATGTCTGCTAAAATTATTTCTTTATCATCTAAACTTAATACACCTAAATTAGGATTAATTGTTGTAAATGGGTAATTTGCTATCTTTGGTTTTGCTCTAGTGCATTTTGAAAGAAAACTAGATTTACCTGCATTTGGCATGCCGATGATTCCAACATCAGCAATAACTTTTAATTGTAACCATATCCAAAATTCTTCTCCATCTTTTCCATCAGTTTTTTTTCTTGGAGCACGATTAGTTGAGCTCTTAAACCTTACATTACCCAAGCCCCCTTTGCCCCCTGTTGCAACTATAAACTTTTCCTTATTTTTTTCTAAATCATAAATTAGAGTATTATTATCTTCTTCATAAATCTGGGTTCCAATGGGAACTTTCAAAATTAAATCTTTTCCACTTGCTCCAGTTTTATTTTTTTTACTTCCAGGTTTTCCATTTTCTGCCTTAAAATGTTGTTTGTATCTGAAATCTATTAGTGTATTTAGGTTTCTTTCGGACTCCAAAATAATCGAACCCCCATTTCCCCCATCTCCACCATCAGGACCACCGTATTCAATGTATTTTTCCCTTCTAAAACTAGAGGAACCCGACCCTCCGTTTCCTGCTTTAATATGAATCTTTGCTTGATCTAAAAATTTCATTTTGAAAAGTTAATTGTAATTATTAACTATTTTTATTTGGGAAGCACAGATACAAGAGTTCTGTTTGATCTAGATTTTTTAAATTTAACCTTCCCACTAATTAATGAAAAAATTGAATGGTCTTTTCCCATACCAACATTCTGGCCAGGATGAATTTTAGTTCCTCTTTGTCTTACAATTATGTTTCCAGGTTTTACAATTTGCTCGCCGTATTTTTTTACACCTAATCGGCGACCGGCACTATCACGTCCATTTTTGGTTGTTCCACCTGCTTTTTTTGTTGCCATAAAATTCTATTTTTTAACCTTTTTTTTAACCGATTGTTTTTTTTCAATATTCTTTTTTACAACAGGATCTTTCTTGGCACTTAATTTTTTATCTGATTTTGTTTCATTTAACAATTTGATTTTGTTTTTATCTATTTCAGCAACTATTTTACCACCTTTAGATAAAATTTTTGTAATTTGAATTTTTGAAAGAGGCTGTCTATGCCCATATCTTTTTCTTGAATTTTGCCTTCTTCTTTTTTTAAATACAATTATTTTCCTATCCTTTATATTTTCTAGCAATAACCCCTCAACAATAGCTCCAGTTATTGTTGGATTTCCAACTTCAGTAGTTTTATCGTCATTAACAAGCAATACCTTTTTAAACTCTACCTTTTTACCTTTTTGAATATCTAATTTTTCAACTTTAAGGATGTTGCTAGCAGAGACCTTGTATTGTTTACCACCAGTTTCAATTACAGCAAAAGACATAAAATAACCTCTATTAAAATTTAAGGCAATATAACGCTGTACTTTACCAAGTCAAGTTCAATGATGTTAAAATTGATCTTTTAAATTCCTCAATTTTGTAAAAACTTCTAATTTGGAGGCATTATTCATATTAAGGATATTTTTAATTTTAGAATTATCGCATCTCAAAAATATATTAGTTTCTAACTCTTCAGACAAAAGAACAGGTAGAGTGGGTAAATTTTTATTAATTTTATTTTTTACTTCTTTAGTCCTTTTTTTCAATTTAGAGTTTTCTTTATCAATACTTAAGCAAAAATTTCCATTATTATTAGTATATTCATGCCCACAGTATATCCGGGTGTCTTTTGGTAGATTCTTAATTTTTTCCAAGGATTGAAACATTTGGTCAAAAGATCCTTCAAAAATTCTTCCACAACCTAGTGAAAATAATGTGTCACCAGTGAATATAACTTTAGCCTCTTCTGAAAAAAAAGATATATGGTCAAGAGTATGTCCTGGAATATGCAAAACTTCAAATTTTGTTTTTCCTAAATAAAATTCATCTCCATCATCTTTTTTAAAATCAGCTCCAGGTATCTGATTTTCATCATGCGCAGAACAAATGATTTTTGAATTATATTTTTTTTTTAATTCTAAATTTCCGCCCACATGATCATTATGATGGTGTGTGTTGAGTATAAAATCGAGCTTTTTATAAAGTTTACTTATTTCTAAGTCTACAGGTTTGAATTCAGAAGGATCAACAACTCCAACTAAATTAGTTTCTTTGTCTCTTAATAAATAACTATAGTTATCTTCAAGACATTTGATTATATCAATATCTAACATGCTATCCTAATAAGAAAATACCAATTTTAGAAAATAAATTTTTTATTTCAAGATTTCTTTTGTTAATTTCAGAGATTCTATCTTCATTAAGACCAACAATTTTACTAATTTTTATATTTTTACTTGAACAAAAATTAAACATATCCTTAATTGTACACATGTGAAGGTTGGGGGTATCATACCAGCTATTTGGAAGAGTTTTAGTAACGGGCATTTTACCAAAAAATAACAAACTAGTTCTAACTTTCCAGTAACCGAAATTAGGTATTGATATGATTACTGATTTTCCAATTCTTAGCAATTCTTTCAAAACTTTTTCAGGATTATAAAATGCCTGAAGTGTTTGACTTAGCACTACATAATCAAATGATTGACTTGGAAATTGATGAAGTTCAGTTTCTGCATTTCCCTCAATGACCGATAGACCTTTATAAATACATTTTTTAACATTTTCCTCTATAAGCTCTAAACCACGAGCTTCAATATTTTTTTCTTTGATCAAAACATCCATTAAAGATCCATCCCCACAACCAACGTCTAATACTCTTACGTTTTTAGGCAATAAATCTGCAATAACTTTAAATTCTTTTTTCATTTTTAAATTTTATATACATAGAATCAATGAATCCTTTTAAAGTTTTTAAAAATTCAGGTTCATTTACTAAAAAGGAGTCATGACCTTTGTCAGTTTTGATTTCAGCAAAAGAAACATCAGCTCCCGAAGCATTAAGAGCTATAACTGTATCTTTGTTTTCTTTAGTGGTGTAAAGCCAATCAGAAGAAAAAGAAATAACTAAAAATTTAGTTTGTTGATTTTTGAAAGCTTCAGCAAGACCTCCTTTGAACTGTCTAGACAAGTCAAAATAATCCATTGCTCTGGTAATGTATAGAACAGAGTTTGCATCAAATCTTTCAACAAATGCATTTCCCTGATGTCTCAAATAACTTTCGACCTGAAAATCAGCATCGAAACTAAATTCATAATCTGCTTTTTCTTGAAGTTTTCTCCCAAATTTTTCCTGCATTCCTTTTTCTGATAAATAACTTATATGACCCACCATTCTTGCAACAGCTAATCCATTTTTTGGCTGCACATTTTTTTTTGAATATTTTCCTTTATCCCAAACTGGATCTGCCATAATCGCTTGTCTAGCTAATTCATTTAGAGCAATATTTTGAGCGCTATGGCTTGTGCTACATGCAATAGGAACTGCAGAAAAAGTTTTATTTGGGAATGTTGTGCAAAATTGAAGTAATTGCATTCCCCCCATAGATCCTCCTGTAGCACAAAGAAGTTTTTTTATTCCTAAATGATCTAAAAGTGTTTCTTGTGCCTTAACCATATCTCTAATAGTTATAACTGGAAAATTTAATCCATAAGGCTCATTATTTTTTTTGTCTATTTCTTTAGGACCCCATGACCCCATGCATCCACCAATAACATTTGCACAAATTACAAAATATTTATTTGTATCTATCGCCTTATCTGGTCCAACAGCAGTTACCCACCAACCTTCTTTATTTGTAATAGGATTAACTCCGCTAACAAACTGGTCACCTGTAAGAGCATGAAAAATTAAAATCGCATTATCTTTGGTGTCATTTAGCTTTCCATAGGTTTCATAAGCTAAAGGAAAATCTTTAATAGTTTGCTTACAATCCAGCAGGAGAGGTTTTGAAATATTTAATTTTTTAATTTTTTCCATTTTATTATTCATAAAAAAAAAGCCCAGCTAGACTGGGCAAAAAATCCCTATTTAGCTGCATTTACTTGGCGCTCGCAATTCAGTTAAATCAGCGCTAGGCGAATGTATACTAAATCGCCACAAACATGT
>CEQP01101634.1_pt1 | contig 11177 bp, 7 predicted proteins | sample 356291 | NCBI WGS metagenome assembly CEQP01 (sample SAMEA2621221, study PRJEB7988) | marine metagenome | isolation source: saline water (ENVO:00002010), including | reverse complement strand
AGAGGAGGAATAGACCAAGAGTTTTTATTAATTTTAGCTGTTAATTTTTTATCAAAGACTCTAGGTAAATTTTTCCTCAGCCCACCTCCAGTTATATGAGAAATAGCGTTAATATCATCCAAAACTGGGTCTAAGGTAGTCAAATATTCTTTATGCGGTTCAGCAAGTAGTTCGCCTAGATTTTTCTCTTCGCCTTCGACTTTCTTTGATAAATTTGAAATGTTTTCATCTGAATTGAAAATATTTCTTACTAAAGAATATCCATTTGTATGAAGTCCGCTAGAAGGCAATGCAATTAGTATGTCACCTTCTTTAGAATTTTCTCTAGTTTTTAACTTATTTTTATCAACAGATCCCACCATAAAGCCAACAACATCGTAATCACCCTCATTATAAACACCTGGAAGAGTAGCTGTCTCTCCTCCAATTACTGCACACCCTACTTTAGAACAAGCCTCGCTAACTCCCTCAATAACATCCAAAACTATCTTCTCATCTAAAGAAGCAAATGCTAAGTAGTCTAAAAAAAACATAGGTCTTGCACCTTGAGGTATCAGATCATTTATGCAGTGATTTACAATATCCATCCCTAAATTTTTATGCAATCCAAGTTTTGCGGATATCTTTACTTTAGTACCCACAGAATCAGTTGTTGAAACTAAAACAGAATTTTTATTAATATTTCTACCTGAAAAAAGTCCTCCAAATCCATCTCCATTATTAATAACTTGATCATTATGAGTTCGAAGAATATTATTAATGAGTTTATCTTTTATCAGGTCAGATTTTTCTAGGTCTACTCCTGACTGTTTATATTCACTAGCCATATTTTTTACTTTTGCCTTATTTTTTCAAGATGAAATTTATCAAAGTCTAGTTGCACAGGAATGGGGTAATCTCCTGTAAAACAGGCTTTGCAATAATTATTTTCAGAAGCATTTACAGACTCTTTTAGATTATTTACACTTAAGAACCCTAATGAATCTGCTCCAAGCATTTTTCTAATTTTCTCTACCGAAAATTTATTTGCAATTAGTTCTGATGTTGTAGCCATATCAACTCCAAAAAAACATGGAGATGTAATAGGTGGAGAAGAAACTCTCATATGAATCTCTTTAGCACCTGCATCTTTTATCATTTCTATTACTCTAGAAGTAGTTGTTCCTCTTACTATAGAATCATCTATAAGTATTATCCTTTGTCCTCTAACAACTTCATTTAAAACATTAAATTTAGTTTTTACGCCTAATTCTCTTAATTTTTGACTTGGGGAAATAAATGTTCTGCCAACATACCTATTTCTTATAAGTCCTTCAGTGTATGGTATTTTACTCTCATTTGCATAACCTATAGCTGCAGGAATAGCGGAATCAGGCACTCCTACCACTATATCCGCCTCAACCGGATGCTCTCTAGCTAAACTTCTGCCCATTTTCAATCTCGATTCATACGCCAATTGTCCATCTATGACTGAGTCTGGCCTAGAAAAATATATTTGTTCAAAAATACACATCTTATGATCTTTTGATCTTGATGGATACTTAGAAGACTTCATACCTTCACTATTAATTACAATTGTTTCTCCATTGTCAATTTCTCTTATAAAATCGGCACCAATGTGAGATAAGGCAGATGACTCTGAAGAAATAACCCATGAATCATCTTTTTTCCCTAAACACAGAGGTCTAATTCCTAATGGGTCTCTGACTGCAATCATTTCATCTTTTGTCATAATCAGAAGTGAATAGGCACCTTTTATATATCTCATACAATAGTTTGATTTTTCAAACCAATCTTTTCCAATAGCGTTTGCATACATATGAGCAATTACTTCTGAATCAGATGTAGTCTTATAATCGATATCATATTGATTTAGGAATTGTTCTTTGAGCTCTTCAGAATTTACAATATTACCGTTATGCCCTAAAGCTATTTCTCCATTAGTTCCAAAAACCTGAAGAGGTTGAGCATTTTGTTTGCTGTCTGTACCAGTTGTTGAATACCTAGTATGACCTATACCTATGTTTCCTTTAAGTTGATTAATATCGAAATCACCAAAAACATTAGCTATTAGTCCTGTATCAGTTTTGTAGAAAATTTCATTGTGATTAGAGGTTGCAATACCAGCACTTTCTTGTCCTCTATGTTGAAGTGCAAACAAACCAAGATATATAGACTCAGCTACAGGTTCACTTGGATTATATATCCCAAAAACTCCACATTCTTCATTTAATGATTCTATAGCCATAAATAATATAATTTTATTTGAAGAGTTATCACTAATATCATAGTGACATTTTCATACAAAATTATAAAGTAGATAAATAGTAAGTTTTGAATAATTTACATCAAATATAAAATAATAATCCTAAAATTTATTTATGAAAAAATTTGTCATTTCTGCAAGGCCAAAGCAAATACTAAAAAATTTTGTTATCTTTATTCCTCTGATTTTTACTTTAGATCAATGGGGTATTAATGAATTATCCAGTATTCTAGCTAATTCTTTTTTATGCTTCTTAGCCTTTAGCTCTGCATCAATAATAGGTTATCAAGCTAATGATTTAATAGATAAAAAATTTGACCAAAAACATCCTTCTAAAAAACTAAGACCAATAGCAAACAATGAAATTTCAAATATAGAAATATTTATTTTTATTACTATATTTTTGATCCTAGGAATTATTTTTTCATTGGTAGTAAATTTTTATATTCTAATCTTATTTTTTTGTTACATAACACTTAGCTTTTTGTATAGTTATCAATTGAAAAATTTTATTATAGTAGACAGTATTTCTATTACTATTTTTTATATTATAAGAATGATTGCTGGAGCTTATTTGATAACATTAAGCATTTCGATATGGCTATATATACTTACTTTTCTTTCAACTTTATTCATAATTCTTATAAAAAGAATTAGTGAATCAAAATTAGGAGATTTTAGAAATAATAATATAGTTTCATTTTATGTAGAAATTTCAAATTCTAAAGTAGTTACTTTGTTATTATTAATAAATATATTTTCATACTCAATTTATTCAATTTCAGAAATACTTAGCTCAGAAAGAAATATAATTTTTGGTCTAACTATAATTTTTTTTAGCATGGGTATAATTAGATATTTTGCTGTAACAAAAAATAGTACTCTGGGAGAAACCCCTGAATCTATAATTCTCAGCGACAAGATTATTCAAATCTCAGTTTTTTTATATGTTATTTCAGTCTTTATTTCTGAAATATTTTAAAAACATCTGAGTTGATTGATTCTAATCCTAAATACCCAATACTTTTAGCAGCTATATTATTAGCAATTTTTCCTGATGAGACTATATTTTTAGATTTATAATATTCTATTGAAAAGACTGACGCAAAAATATCTCCTGCTCCAATAGTATTTAGAAGTTCTGATTTGATAGGTTCTATACTTATAATTTCATTTTCAAAGTAAATGTCAGCTCCTTTATTACCTTTGGTTATAACTAATATTTTTGACAAATCTATAAAGTTTTCTATAGAAATGTTGCTTTCTTTTATTTCCTCATCTGAAAAAAAAAGAAGATCAAAATAGGGGAAATATTCAATTTTAGAGAAATCAAATAAAATCTTCTTCTTTTCTAATTTTCTAATCCAACCTTGAGGCATTCCCACAAAAAATGAGGAGGGGAAACGATTCATCAATAATTTAGTATCTCTAATAGAAATTTCATTTAATACAGGAGATATAAAAATTATTTCTGGAATATTTTTAATTTTTATCTTCTCAAGTTTTATACTATTACCCCCTAATAAAACTTGCATATTTCTAGTATCAGATGAAAGATGAAAATCGAATCTGTTTGTAAACTTACTCCTCAAATTTATTAAATTTTTAGCATTCATTAGATTTTTCTCTGAAAAATCTTCCCCGAAACTTGTAATGGTTGTAACAGATGATTCATTCATTTGAAATAAAGAGTTATTTACATATGTTACTGGTCCCCCAGGACTAAAAAATTTACCATCTATGTAATCAAGCGTCGGATTACCAATGACTAAAATATCAATCATTACTCATTAACAGGATTTATGACAACCTTTCGATGCATACCTTCGCCTCTACTCTGAGTACTAACATTTTTAGATTCTGCAAGAGTCATATGAACAATTCTTCTATCTGCTGCTGACATAGGTTCTAGACTAATTCTTTTACCAGTCTTAGATACTTTTTCAGCAGTTTTTTTTGCTATATTCTCTAGTTTCTCTTTCCTTCTAAGTTTGTAATCTTCTACATCAATCATTATATTTGCTCTTTTATCTAAAGTCTTACTTGCCATTAATCTTACTAGATATTCTAAAGATGATAGAGTTTCTCCTCTTCTTCCAATTAATAATCCTGAATCTTGACCTTCAAGCTCAAAAACAATTGAACCCTCTTCCATTTGATCTCTTACATAAACATCTGCATCTAAACCTGTTGAGTTTATTAGATTATTAAGGATTTTACCTACTATTTCTTCAATTTCAGGATCTTTCTCTGTAGGAATGTTTTCTTCATTTTTAGTTTGTCTGGTTTTTTTTGGTTCCTTTTTTAATGAAGTAGTTCTTTTAGGCTTAGCATCCTTCTTCACTTTTTTCTGTTTTGATTTAGGCTTTTCATCAATTTCAGATGTGTTTGGAGCTCCCAGCACATAAACTTCAATTTCAGCCGGATGCCCCCCTAAACCTAAAATACCATTACGTCCGGTATCAATAATCTTTATTTCAAGATTTTCTAGATCTTCGTTTAGAGTTTTTAGAGCTTCTTCTGTTGCTTCTTCTACTGTTCTCCCTTTGAATATTTTTGGGTTCATCAGTGTCCTCCTCTTCTTTATTATTTGTTTTACTTTTTCTTTGATCATCTAATTTGTTTAGATAATTTTTTCTAGATTCATCTGTTCCCAGATATAATTTTCCAAAAAGCATTATTGGTTGCTTACCTCCAATAAAATATTGAATTAAAATTCCAATAATATTTGAAAAAAGAATATAAACTGCTAATCCAGCAGGAAATTGCCATGTAAAAACTCCAAACATTATAGGCATCATCCACAACATCATTTGTTGTGTCTGTTGTTGCCTAGGATCTGTGGTCGGAGACATCGTAAATTTTTGTTGAATATACATTGAAAGACCAACAATAATCGGCAATCCAAATTGCCATGGTGAAGGTGCATATTGCACAAAATCAACTAGATCAATTCCTAAAAACTCAGTGTTGAAAGGAACCTTTGCAATAGATTGATTCCATGAATAAAAATTCTTTGAAAGTTCTACATAACCCTCTGGGGAGGAGGGGGCGCTTTTAAATATAGCTCTGTATAATCCTATCCATATTGGCATTTGAATTATAAGTGGTCCTAAACAACCAATGGGATTAACTCCCGCTTCTCTGTATAAAGCCATAGTCTCTTGTTGCATTTTTTGTCTGTTTTGCACAGTCTTATTTTTATACTTATTTTGTATAGCTTGGAGTTGTGGTTGTATCTCTTGCATCCTCTTCATTTGTTTAGTCTGCCTTATTGTCAGAGGAATTAATATAAACCTAATGATTATAGTGAATGAAATTATAGATAGACCCAAATTATCTCCCAAAAGATCATACAAAATAGATAAACTATTAATCATGGGTTTCATTATTAAGTTGTTCCAAAAAAGGCTAAAAATATTCATTATTTAAAAATCAATCACAAATCTTTCTTTCATTTAGATCTAGACAATAAAACAAATCTCTAGACTTTAGTCTAAAAAATAAAATCTGACCATCTTGTGTATGAATCAATAGATTATTTTTATTGACTAGTGGAGAACTATAGATTTTTTTATCAGTTGGATAGCTTCCTTGACTTTCAGCAAAGTCAAGCTCTTTATTACTTATAACTTCTATTCCTTTTTTTTCAGTTGGAATAAGAATGTACTCATTTTTGTCATATGAGGTTATAGTTGGCGATCCAACTATAATTTTTTCAGTAGAAAAGTTTTGTAATAATTCTAGATTTTGAGAATCAAGAATTAAAAAATCTCCATTTACTGTAAAAATATAAATTTTTGTTCCTTCAAAAATAGGAGATGAAACCATCCAATTACCTATATCGCTTGAGATGCTAGAACTTAAATTGCTTACATCAGCAGAATAGAATGTTCCTGAAACATCTGAGAAAAATAATCGATTATTTGAATAAGCAATTGGTGAATTTATGGAAAATGGAAATTTCCTAGAATCTATAGTTATATTTTCAAGTGTAATTTCTTCTGACAAGCTGATGTTAGCATCCAGAATATAAACCCATCCATCAAGAGTAGAAATAACAAATTTTTCATCGAATAAATATATTCCAGTCCATATTTCACCCTCTAAAGTAATTTTTCCTAAAAAATCATAAGTATTATCTGACAATTCTATAAAATGAATTTCAGCTTCTTTATTATTAGATACTTCAGTTTGTTTTTTTAAAGTAGCGTAAGCAAGAACATTATCTTTAATAGCAATTTTTGAACTAATTTTAGTATTAGTATTAATTTTCCACTGAAGATCACCACTTTGTAAATCTAATTGAAAAATTTCTCCTTCACATGAATTCCCCCTACAGCTAAAAGTTGAACTTATAACTGATTTTTCAAATATTATTGGATCAGAATAAGATGTGTTTTTCGATTCTTCAGGGTAAGTCCATTCAACATTAGGAAATCCATCTGATAGTTTAAATTTATGTAATTTACCTTTACTAGTCGTTACCAAGTAAGAATCATCAGATTCAGAATAAACAATATTAGACCATCCTCCTTCATATGAAAAACTCATACACGAAACAAATAAAATTGAGATAACAGGAAAAGAAAGTAAAAATATCTTATTCTTTCTTATTTTCTTTAAATGAAAAGTAAGTGGGCTGAGGGTACATGAAATCAATCTTAGAAAAGTCAAAAATAAACCAAAAATAACTCCTTTTTCCAAAATCATTCTTTTAGAAAATGAAGAACAGGTTTCAACATATGAGCATTCACTATTAATGTATGGAGATACACATATTTTATAGAAATCTAAAATATAACCTAATGAATACCTCAGCAAATTATTAGCCGAACTAACTCTCACTTTTTTCACTATAAATCTATCTTTTCTAAAAAAGATTTATATTCAGAGAAATCAAATTTTTCAATTTCAGGACTAACATTTACTAAAATCCACAATCCTGATTTAGCAGGATCATTATCATATTTCTTGAAAACTTGATAAAAGATATCTTTTAATTGCCGTCTAATTCTATTCCTAAAAACTGCATTTCCTGTTTTAGTACTTATTTGAAATCCAAGTTTAAAATCTTTATTTTCGTTCTTCGTAGTACTAATAGTTATAAAATTGAATTTATTTTTTGTACCGAATCTTCTTAGGTAAGAAAATTCTGACTTTTTATTTAGACTTTTTATTTCCAAAATTTGGTTTTATACAGTTAGTCTTTCTCGGCCTTTAGTTCTTCTTCTAGCCAAAACTCTTCTTCCGCTAGGAGTTCTCATTCGACTCCTAAATCCATGGACTCTTGATCTTCTTCTGTTCTTAGGTTGATAAGTTCTTTTTGGCATTTCTTATAAATTTTCTCTGGATAATTTCTTTTTTTATATATTATTTTTTACTTTTATGAATTATTTAATATTACCAAAAAAAATTCTAAAATGAATTATTTCTTTACAAAAACAAGTCTTATTAGAATACATTAATCGAAAAATTGATTTAAAATAGTATGATACGAAATTTAACTGTGGGGGCTAAATTGACTAAAATAAAAAATTCAGAAGAAAATTCTTTAGAAGATCAACTAGAACTTACAGACCTAACCTCTGCCTTTCAATATTATGTTCAAAATTCTCCACGAAAACTAAATAATGTTGCTCAACAAGAGATTGGGAGAATGGTCAGATGGATTGGCCCAGAGAGAGAAATAAAAACCATAACTCCATCAGAAATTGGTGCTTATTCAGATGAATTCGCTAAGAGAACAAGCACAGATACAGCTCCTCAAAAAGTCGCATATATCAAAAAATTCCTAACTTTTCTTAAGAATAATGAGCTGTCCAGTGGTAATCTTGCATCTCATCTTAGAATGAAAAAATCTAATGTAGGAAAAATTACAAAAAAACTTGAAGCCACAAAAGGTGAAGAGATAAATCTTACTGAAGCAGGTTACAAAGATTACGAAAAACAACTTAAAGACTACAAAACAGAAATGCCAAAACTTGCCGAAGAAGTTAGAAAAGCTGCTGCAGATGGTGATATTAGAGAGAATGCCCCGCTTGATGCTGCAAGAGAAAAAATTGAAATGGTAAATTCTAAAATATATGAAATTGAAGCTATTCTAAAAGTAGCTAATATAATAGATAGCAGTTCACAAGGGGATCAAATTGTCATTGGTTCTAAAGTAAGTGTAATTAATCATCAAAGTAAAAATAACCATGAGTATCAGTTGGTAGAAGCAAATGAAGCCAATCCTCTTGTTGGTAAAATTTCTAGTGTCTCGCCAGTAGGTGCAGCAATACTTGGAAGAAGATTGGGAGACGAAGTGACTGTTAGCACTCCAGCTGGAGAGCAAATTTACACAATTGATGGAATAAATTAATTCTATGACTCTAGCAAAGAAAAAAAAATCTGATGATGTTTATTCTTATCTAGAAAACGAATTGAAAAAAAGTATACAAGGTGAAGTTAACTTCGATGATGTATACAAACAAATGTACTCAACCGATGGTTCCATCTATAGTATGACTCCTATCGGAGTAACTTTACCTAAAAACCCAGATGATGTTTCAGCAATAATTGATATTTGTAATAGAAATAACACTGCTGTACTTCCTAGAGGAGGAGGCACAAGCTTATCTGGACAAACTGTAAACTCAGCAGTTGTTATGGACTTTTCTAAATACATGAATAATGTTTTAGAAATCAATCCAGAAGAAAATTATGTGATTACTGAACCTGGAATAACCATTGATAACTTAAATCAGAGACTCAAGCATACGAATCTTCATTTCACCCCTGATCCTTCTACAAAATCTAGAGCAAATGTTGGTGGAGCAATGGGTAACAATTCTTGTGGAGCTCACTCTGTTATTTATGGAAAAACTGTAGATCAAGTAAAAGAAATGGAAGTAATACTATCAGATAGCTCTAAAGCTTATTTCGAAGAAATATCTGGAAAAGTTTTAGAGGATAAAATTTCTCTTTCTAATCTAGAGGGGAAAATATACAGAGATGTCATGAGTTTGTCATCAAAATACTATGATGAAATATCAAATAAATATTCTAAAGTTAACAGAAGAGTTGGTGGATATAATCTAGATCTTGTGCATCCAAATTCAAACAAGATAAACCTAGTAAATATAATGGTAGGATCTGAAGGGACTTTAGCTGCAGTAACAAAGGCAAAATTAAATTTAGAACCAATTCCAAAATTTGTTGGATTAGCAATTCTTCACTTTAAAGATTTAGTAGAATCAATGGAAGCAACCGTAGCCACTTTGGATGAAGGTCCCGCAGCTGTTGAACATATTGGAGAGATGATTATTACTCAAGCAAAACAGTCTCTAGGATTTTCTAGAAATCTTGACTTTTTACAAGGAGATCCAACAGATATTCTTGTTGTAGAAATGAATGGTGATTCTCAAAGCGAAGTTAAGAGTAAAATAGAAAAACTTTCTCAAAAGATGAATAGGTTGAATCTTTCATATGCTATTACAAAACTTTATGAACCTTCTAAAATAGCGCAGGTTTGGGCAATGAGACAGGCCGGTTTAGGATTAATGATGAATATACCAGGTGACGAAAAACCTATACCTTTTGTTGAAGACACAGCTGTTTCTCCAGAAAAATTACCAGAATATGTTAAAAGATTTGATGAAATAGTAAGAAATAACGGAACCGAGGCTGGATATTATGGTCACGCATCAGAAGGATGTTTGCATATTAGGCCTACAATTAACCTTAAAAATCAAGAAGGTATAGACAGAATGATTAAAATTTCTGACGAGATATCAGACCTTGTAAAAGAATTTGACGGATCTTTGAGTGGAGAACATGGAGATGGAATTGTAAGAGGAGTTTGGTCTGAAAAGATGTATGGGCCAAAAATTATTGATTCGTTTAGAGATTTGAAGCAAGCTTTTGACCCAGAAACAATCATGAATCCTGGGAAAATATTTGACACTCCTAAAATGGGAGATAACTTGAGATATGGAACAGCATATAAACTAAAAACTATAGATACAGTTTTAGATTTTACTCAAGAAGGTGGATTTGAAGGTGCTATAGAAAAATGTATTGGTGTAGGAGCCTGTAGAAAACTAAATGCAGGAGCTATGTGTCCATCATATATGGCAACAAGAGAAGAAGTTCATTCTACTAGAGGCAGAGCTAATGCTCTAAGAGGTGTTTTATCTGGAGCTCTGAAAGAAGATTTATTAACAAGTAAAAAGATGTTAAAAGTTCTTGATTTATGTATAGAATGTAAATCTTGTAAATCTGAATGTCCAGCTAATGTAGATATGGCAAAAATAAAGTATGAATTTCTTCATAACTATTATAAAAAGAATAAAACGCCACTTAGATCAAAACTTGTTGGAAGCGTACCTAAATTATATAAACTAATTGCAGGCCCTCAGGCTCATATTTTTAATTTCTTCAACAAGCTTCCCCTAACAAAAATTTTTAATGAAAAATTAATAGGAATTCATAAAAATAGAGAATTACCAAATATAAGTTCTTATACATTTGAATCATGGTTTAGAAAAAGAAAAGCTAATACTTCAAAATCTAGAGGGAAAATTTTATTTTTTCATGACACACATATAAATTTCATTCACCCAGAAGTAGGAAAGTCTGCAGTAAAAATTTTAGAAGCAGCTGGCTATGAAGTTGAAATAGCAGATCGAAAATGTTGTGGTCGTACAATGATTTCCAAAGGACTTCTTGATGAAGCAAAAAAGAATGTAGATTTCAACACAGACCTACTTTATAAATATGTCGAGCAAGGAATTAAGATTGTAGGTGTAGAGGCTAGTTGTATGTCTTCAATGCAAGATGAATTCCCTGATCTTGCAACTGATAAATCTAAAGCTAAGCAAATATCAGAAAATACATTTACTGTTCAAGATTTACTTATGCAAATTCA